>Ga0194131_10000520_pt1 | contig 65116 bp, 66 predicted proteins | sample TA2KigO120mmetaG_FD_148631 | JGI IMG/M metagenome (GOLD analysis project Ga0194131, IMG submission 148631) | Freshwater microbial communities from Lake Tanganyika, Tanzania - TA2015053 Kigoma Offshore 120m | ecosystem: Environmental > Aquatic > Freshwater > Lake | place: Tanzania: Lake... | reverse complement strand
GAGGTGCGACCCGAGGGCGGCGATGCCGGCTACTCGGGGGCCGGCGGCGAGGCCGGCGGCGGCGGAGCGGGCGCGTGCACGGCGCGGAGGAGCGCGACGACCGTGACGAGGACGGCGGCCGCGGGCGTCACCACGAGCCCGTACCACCACAGGAGGCTGACGCCGGCGAGCCGGATGGTGCCGACCTCGTAGGGCGCCATGGTCAGGAGCGTCATGCCCGCGAGAAGGGAAAACACCATCACGATCGCGAGCTTCTGCGGCGCGCGCGTAGACACGAGTTGAAATATAACAACCGGTCGGCGGGAACCCCGCATCTTATTGGTAAGCTGCGACTCCGGAGGCCCGCATGGCAGAGGAGATCGCGCGCGTCATGGTCGTGACCGCCCACCCCGACGACTCCGAGTTCGGGGCCGGCGGGACCATCGCGCGCCTGGTGAGGGACGGCAAGCAGGTCGTGTACGTGATCGCGACCCGCGGAGACAAAGGCTCGAGCGACCGCACGATGACGCCGGAGCGCCTGGGGGCGATCCGGACCGAGGAGCAGCAGAACGCCGCCCGCACCCTCGGCGTCAGCCACGTCGAGTTCCTCGGCTACCCGGACGGCGAGCTGGAGGACACGCGCGCGCTGCGGCGCGACGTCACGCGCGAGATCCGGCGATGGCGCCCGGACCTCGTGATCACGATGAACCCGCACCGCACGTACAACCTCTACGCCTCCCACCGCGACCACCGCACGATCGCGGGCGTGGCGCTCGACTGCGTCTATCCCGCGGCGCGCGATCACATGGCGTTCCCGGAGCTGATGCCGGAGTTCGAGCCGCACAAGGTCCGCGAGGTCTACCTGATGCAGTGGGAGAACCCGCACGTCGTGATCGACATCACCGACACGATGGATCTCAAGCTGAAGGCCCTCACCTGCCACGTGAGCCAGGTCGGGGATTTCACCGGCGTGGAAGCCCGCGTGCGCGAGCGCAACGCCGAGCTCGGGCGCCCGAAGGGCTACGCGTACGCGGAGACCTTCGACCGCATCGTGATGCCGCGGTGAACGAGGGCGTCGCGCGCGTGCGCGCGGCGCTCGCCGGCTTCGGCGGCGCCCACGCGGTCGTGGAGCTGAGCGAGGCGGCGCGCACGGCCGCGGATGCGTCGCGGCTGCTCGGCTGCGAGGTCGCGCAGATCGCCAACTCCCTCGTGTTCCGCGCGCCCGCGAGCGACGGCGTGGTGCTCGTCATGGCGAGCGGCGGCCGCCGGGTCGATCTCACCCGCGTGGCGGACGCCCTCGGCGCCGCCGTCGAGAAGGCGGATGCGGAGTTCGTGCGCGCGCGGACCGGGTTCGCGATCGGCGGCGTCGCGCCCATCGGCCACGCGAGCCCGCCGGGCACGGTCCTCGTCGACGAGGCGCTGCTGAAGTGGCCGGAGATCTGGGCCGCGGGCGGCCACCCGCACACGGTCTTCCGCCTCACGCCGGACGAGCTCGTCCGCATGACGGGAGGCCGGGTCGTCCCCGTTCGCTAGGGTAGAATCCGCTCGTGCCTCGGCGCACCGTCACCGTCGTCCTCCTCGCGCTCGTCCTCCTCGGCGGCCTCGGGCCCGCCGGCGCGCGTCCGCTCGCGCTGCCGTCCTCGACGGCGCTGGGCGAGCTGGCCGCGGCGCTCACGACGCCGGCGATGGAAGGACGCCGTTCCGGCACCCCGGGCGGCGAGCTCGCCGCGCGGCAGGTGGCCGACTGGCTGCGCGCCGCGGGCTTGCAGCCGGCCGGTGACGACGGGTCGTTCTTTCAATCGTTCGTGATCGCGACGGGCACCCGCCTTGCACCAACCAACACATTCGACATTCGTGATGGCGGCGCGCCGGTCGTGGGCACCGAGTGGATGCCGCACGGCGGCTCGCGGAGCGGCGCCGCGGACGGCGAGGTGGTGTTCGTGCGGCACGGGATCAGCGCTCCCGACCAGGGGCACGACGACTATGCGGGCGTCGACCTGCGCGGCCGGATCGCGCTCGCGCTCGCCGACGCGCCGCCCGCGCTCGGGCGCCGCGTCACGCGCGTCGAGAAGCTCGCCGCCGCACGCGCGCACGGCGCGAGTGCGCTCCTCCTCGTCGACGACGCGCTCCCCGAGCTCACCGCGACCAGCACGCCCGCGCCACTCGTCAGCGCGTCGGTGCGGCGCGAGGTCGCCGAGCGCCTGCTGCCGGGCGGCGCGACGCTGGCCGGGCTCGTGCAGGCGCCGCGGGCGTTCGCCACCGGCCGCCACGTGCGCATCCAGGTCGCGCTGGAGCGGACGGACGTCCACGGCGTCAACGTCCTCGCCGTGCTGCCCGGCCGCGATCCGGCCCTGGCGGCGGAGACCGTCATCGTGGGCGCGCACTACGACCACGTGGGCCGTGTCGGCGGCGAGGTCCATCCCGGCGCCGACGACAACGCCTCGGGCACGGCGGTGGCGATCGGGCTGGCCCGCGCCTTCGCCGCCGCGGGCGGCGCGCCCCGCACGCTGCTCTTCGCGCTCTTCGGCGCGGAGGAGCTCGGGCTGATCGGCTCCGCGCACTACGTGCGCCGGCCGACGAGGCCGCTCGCGCAGACCGTCGCCATGGTGAACTTCGACATGGTCGGGCGCCTGCGCGACGGCCGCCTCACGGTCGGCGGCGTCGACAGCGCGCCGGGCCTCGCGGACCTCGTCCGCGGCAGCGCCGCGAGCCGGACGGTGAGCGCGAGCACGAGCGGGTCGCCGTTCGGGCCGTCGGACCACGCGAGCTTCTATCGCGCCGGCGTGCCGGTGCTGTTCTTCCACACGGGACGGCACGCCGACTACCACAAGCCCGGCGACACGGCGGACAAGCTGGACCTCGCCGGCATGGCGCGCATCGCGGCGATCGCCGCGGACGTCGTCGAGCGGCTCGCCAGCGCGGCGCCGCCTGCGTACGCGGCGCTGCCCGCGCCGGCCGCGCGCACGCGCCGGCCGAGCGGCCAGGCGTTCCTCGGCGTGCAGGGCAGCGGCGAGACCACGAGCGACGGCGAGCGCCGTCACGACCACGACGGCGCGCGGCTCGCCGGCATCGTCCCGGGCGCGGCCGCCGATCGCGCGGGGCTTCGCGAAGGCGACGTGGTGATCCGGCTCGCCGGCACGCCGCTCGCCAGCTTCGGCGACCTGCGCGCGGCGCTGCGCGAGCGGCGCGCCGGCGAGCGTGTCGACGTGGTGTTCATCCGCGACGGTGAGCAGCGCGCCGTGACGGCGGTGTTGGATTGACACGGAGACGGCGCTGAGATGGCCGACCGCGACCCGCAGACGGCGACCACCCTGACGGAGCTGATGGCGCGCCGCGCCGCCGTCTCGCCGGAGGCGCCGTACTTCCATCTCTACGGCGAGACCGTCACCTACGCCCGGCTGTGGGCGATGAGCGCGCGCTACGGCGCCGCCCTCGCGGCGCACGGCGTGACGCCGGGCGACAAGGTCTGCCTGATCTATCCGACGTGCGCCGAGTTCTTCTACACGTTCTTCGGCGCGCTGCGCATCGGCGCGGTGCCCGTGCCCCTCTATCCGACGCTCGGCGTGGACGCGACGGCCGCGATCTTCCGCGACTCCGAGGCGGTCGCGGTCGTCACGATCGGCTGGTTCCGCGACGGCGTCGACAGGAGCGTCGCGCTCGCGCCGAGCGTGCGCCGGGTGCTCGAGCCGAACGACCTCGACGTCGAGGGCACGCTGCCGCGGGTGGCGCCGGCGGCCGAGAGCGATCTCGCGTTCCTCCAGTACACCTCGGGAAGCACGGGGCACCCGCGCGGCGTGATGCTCACGCATCGCAACCTCGTGCGGACGTGCCACTTCATGGCGGACGCGGCGGGGCTCACGTCCGAGGACCGCGTGGTGTCGTGGCTGCCGCTGTATCACGACATGGGGCTGATCGGCCTGTCGTTCACGCCGCCGCTCTTCGCCGCGCCGGTGTGGCTGCTGCCCCCGGACCTGCGCAGCCCGCGCCAGTGGCTGGAGCTCATCACGCAGGTGAAGGCGACGTTCACGGTGTCGCCCGACTTCGGCTATCGCAACTGCGTGCGGAACATTCGCGACACGAGCGACCTCGACCTCACGTCACTCAAGGCCGCGCTCTCCGGCGCCGAGCCGGTGCGCGTCTCGACGATCCAGGGCTTCGAGGCCCACTTCGGGATCAAGAACGTGATCGCCCCGTGCTACGGGCTCGCGGAGGCGACCCTCGCGGTGGCCGTCCATCCGCGCCGGACGCCGGTGCATCTCGACCCCACGGGGCGGTTCGTGTCGTCCGGCTATCCCTGCCGCGGCGTCTCGGTGCGCATCGTGCCGCGCGCCGAGGACGGCCCCGCGGTGGCGCTGCCCGCCGACGTCGAGGGTGAAGTCCAGGTGCAGAGCCCGGGCGTGATGCGCGGCTACTACAACAACCCCGAGGCGACCGCGCGCGTGCTGAGCGCCGACGGCTGGCTCCGCACCGGCGACCTCGGCTTCCTCGACGGCGAGGGGCGGCTCTACATCACCGGCCGCATCAAGGACGTGATGATCCTGGGCGGCGAGAACGTCATTCCCTCCGACGTGGAGGAGATCGTGGACGGCGTGGCGGGCGTGCGCTACTCGGCGGCGGTCGGTGTCGAGAGCGACCGGACCGGCACCCAGCGGCTGCACGTCGTCGCCGAGGTGCGCGACGAGTCGGCCGCCCCCGAGACCTACCACGCGCTCGTGCGGGACATCGTGCACCGCGTGCACGCCGCGCGCGGGCACCGGCCGGGCCGCGTGCTGCTCGTGAAGTCGGGGACGATTCCGAAGACCTCGAGCGGCAAGATCCAGCGCTCGCGGCTCGGCGCGATGGTCCAGGAGGGCGCGCTGAAGGACCGGCTCGTCTACGAGCCGTGACAACTGACGGCAGCCGCCGTCAGGAATCGTCCGCCCCGCTCGCGTTCGGCTATCACCTGCCGATCTGGGGCCCGGCCGCGACGCGGGAGACGCTGATTCCGCTCGCCCGCCGCGTGGAGGCCCTCGGCTTCGACTCCGTGTGGGCGAGCGACCACGTGGTCATCCCGATCGCCATCGCGTCGAAGTATCCCTACAACGCGACGGGCCAGTTCCCCTTGCCGCCCGACACGACCTTTCTCGAGCCGCTCACCGCGCTCGCGCTCGTCGCGGGCGTCACCGAGCGCCTTCGGCTCGGCACGACCGTCCTCGTCCTGCCGCACCGGCATCCCGTGCTCGCCGCGAAGATGCTCGCGACCCTCGATCACCTGGCGCCCGGCCGCGTGATCCTCGGCGCCGGCGTCGGCTGGATGCGCGAGGAGATCGAGCTGCTCGGCGCGCCCTTCGCCCAGCGCGGCGCGTGGACCGACGAGGCGATCCGCATCATGCGCGCGTGCTGGCGGGAGTCGCGCGTCAGCTTCCGGGGCCGCTTCTTCAGCTTCCCGGAGGTCGGCTTCGCGCCGCGGCCGGCGGCGGGCACCATTCCGATCTGGATCGGCGGACACACCCCGCGCGCCATGCGGCGGGTGGCGGAGCTCGGCGACGGCTGGCACGCGGCCTTCGCGACGCCGGCGGTCATGCGCGAGGGCATCGCGGCCCTGCGCGAGGCGTGCGAAACAGTCGGGCGCGATCCGGCGGCGCTCGCGCTCAGCGTGCGGCTCGGCCTCTCCGCGAAGCGCCCCGCGGGCGAGGTCCGCGACGAGCTCCTGGCGCTCCGCGAGCTCGGCGTGTCGCACGTGATCGTCGAGACGCGCGTGGCCGACGTCGCCGACATGACGCGATTGCTGGAGCGCTTCGTGGACGACGTCCGCAGTAAGCTGTAGGCATGCCCGACGAGAGCGCGCGCGACCCCGAGATCGTGACCGGTCCTCCCGCCGACGCCGAGAATCAGGAGTTCATCCAGCAGCCCGCCAAGCTCATGCGGATCGCCCACATGATCAAGGAGCTGCTCGCGGAGGTCCGCCAGGCGCCGCTCGACGACGCCGGTCGCAAGCGGCTGCACCAGATCCACGAGCGGGCGATCGGGGTGCTGCGCGAGACGCTCTCCGAGGAGCTGCAGCAGGAGCTCAGCACGCTGGCGATGCCGCTGGGGAGCGACGCGTCGCAGGGCGAGATCCGCATCGCGCAGGCGCAGCTCGTGGGCTGGCTCGAAGGGCTCTTCCAGGGCATCCAGGCGGCGCTGTTCGCGCAGTCGATGCAGGCGCGGGCCCAGCTCGAGGAGATGCGCCGGCGCGGACTGCCGCCGGCGCAAGGCCACGGCCCGGGCCAGTACCTCTAGCGGGGCGTCAGCCGCTTCAGCAGCGCGGGCTCCTTCATCATCGACACGCCGATGCCGCAGTCGTGCGTGCACCAGCAGCCCGCCGTCGCGCCGAGGTAGCGCCGCCACGGCTCGCCCGCGAGCAGGCGCGGCAGGTGGAAGTCGTAGTCGCGGAGCGCCACGGCCGTCGCGAGCATCTCGCAGCGGCTGACCGTGCCGTCGGCGAGGATCACCAGGTCGTCGTAGCCCATGCCGCACTCGGCCGACAGCGGGGAGGCCCCCGTCGCCTTGAGATCCCGGACGGCCTCCATGGTGACGCGGTTGTAGTTGAACTGCAGCCGCCCGGGGTCGTCGCGCCACACCTTGCGCGCGAGCACCGCGAGCGCCGCGTCCATCTCCGTCACGTCGAGATAGTCGTCGCCGCCGAACTTCGTCGAGCCGTCCGCCTTCGTGGCCTCGGGCGCGAAGTCGGACTTCAGCGCCGGGTCGGCGAGCCCGAAGACGTCGGCGGACGTCCGCACGAAGCTGAACGCCGGGGAGGCGCCGGTCGTGGTCACGGCGTCGCAGATCGCCTCGAGCTCGCCGAGGTTCTGCCGCGAGATGGCCGTCGCCGTCACCACGCGGCCCAGGCGCCCGGGGTAGCGCGCGCCGAGCGCCGCCACCTTCGCGATCGCCTCCACCGCCCGGCGGTACGCGCCGGGCACCCGGCGGTTCACGTCGTGAAAGGACGCGAGCCCGTCGATCGACGTCTGGACGTTGATCCGCACGTCGGAGCCGTCGAGGACGGCGGCGAGCTGCGTGACGAGCGCGTCGGGGCGCAGACCGTTGGAGAAGACGCTCACGGTGGGGATGCGGCCCTCGCGCGAAGCGGCCAGCACGATGTCGACGAAATCGTCGCGGAGCGTCGGCTCGCCGCCCGTGAGCAGGACCTGCGCGACCCGGCCCCGCACGCTGCGGAAGAGGCGGCGATAGTCGTCGAGGCTCATCAGCTCGAGCTTCGGCTGCACTTCCTTGACGATGAAGCAGTGCGCGCACTTCATGTTGCACTGGTTGGTCAGGAAGATCGTCAGCCGGTCCGGGCCGCCGGGCGCCGCGGTGCGCACGCGTTGCACGTGGCGGTCGACGAGCCGGTCGCGCAGGGCCCGCGGCAGGCGCCGGAAGGCGCGAAAGAGCGCGTCGGTGCGGCGGAAGTTCCTGAGGAAGAACCGGTTAATCGCGCCCTCCCGGAAGCCGCTCCGCACGCCGCGCCGGCGCGAAGAAGAGGCCGATGGCGAGCGCATTGTAGCCGGCCAGCGTGACGGCGTGGTGCAGCCACGCGACCGGGGCCGCGGCGCCGCCCGCGACCGCGAGCCGCGAGAGGTGCCAGCGGCCGGTCCGCATCCCGCGGGCGAACGCCGCGATGGAGATCGCCTCGAGGAGCGGCAGCACGAGGAGGCGCCAGCGCATGTAGCGCCGCAGCAGGAGGTTGCGCGTGCGGAGCTTCACGCGCATGTAGCGGCGGCGATCGTCGAAGTAGTCGAAGAAGCTCGCGTCGCGTCCGCGGGGGCTCACCGTGTGCAGCAGCAGCGTGCTCGCGTCCTGGTAGAACACGCCGCCGCGCGCCACCTGCCGGAGCCGCAGACACAGCTCGCTGTCCTCGTTCATGCGCAGCGTCGTGTCGAAGCCGCCCGCGGCGAGGAACCGCTCGCGCGCGATGAAGAAGTTCGTCGTCGACAGCGTGGCCAGCTCCTCGCGGTAGTCGTCGCGCAGCGGGACCTTCGCGAGCATGAAGTGGAGCGAGGGCAGGATCTCGGGCCGCATGACGTGCGGCACGCCACCGACCGCTTCGAGCTGGCCCCCGGCCGCCAGCGGCGGCGGCGTGCGCGCGAGCGCCGCCACGAGGCCGTGCAGCACGCGGGGGTGCGGCACCTCGGTGTCGGAGTCGACGAACCAGAGATAGCGGCCGCGGGCCTCCGCCGCGCCGCGGTTGCGGCTGTAGCCGGGCCCGCGGTTGCGGTCGTTGCGGAGGAAGCGGAGTCCCAGGCCGGGGTGCGCCTGCGCGAGGCCCGCGGCGTCCTCGACGGCGCTGCCGTCCTCCACGACCAGCGCCTCGACCGCGAGCCCGTCCCGATCGACGGTGGCGAGCCCACGCAGCAGCGTCGTCAGCTCCGCGGGGCGCTCGAAGTACGGGATCACGATCGACACGTCCACGCCACCGCTCATGGGGCGCTCAGTATAGGGGCTCGGACGTCCGGCGCACGAAGACGACCAGCGCGATCAGCGCGATGGTCACGAACCCCACCGCCGTCGCATAGATGGCCAGGTAGGACTGCGTGAGATCGAAGATCAGCCCCGACAGGAGCGGCCCCGCCCCCGCCCCGAGGTTGTTGCCGATCGCGAGCAGCCCGAACACCGTCCCGAAGGCGGCCGGCGGCGCGATGCGGCTCACGAGGATCGACACGATGGTGGCGCGCGTGCCGAGCGGCAGGAAGACGAACAGCACGTACGCGTAGGCGAGCGCGCGGCTCGGCAGCAGGTCGAGGCCGACCAGGCACAGCGTGCCGAAGAGCGTCATGCCGTACGAGATGAAGCCGCTGGTCGACGCGCCGAGCCGGTCGCACGAGAGGCCGGCGATCGCGCGCCCCGACGTCGACAGCACGCCGCCGATCATCAGCATGAGCGAGGCTTCCCACGCGGAGAACCCGATCGACTCCGCGTAGACCGCGTGCTGCGTGGTGGCGAGGTAGCCGACGAACGGCGCGAGCGTGAACACGATCATCAGCATGGCGAACGGCAGCGAGACGACGATGCCGCGTACGCGTGTCTCGCCCGCACGGCCGAGCGCGGCGCCCGCCGCGCGCGCGCCGAGGCGACGGGGATAGGCCCACCACACACCGGGAATCAGCGCGAGGACCGCGACGCTCCACGCCGCCACGGCGCCGCGCCAGCCGACGCTGGTGATCGCCCAGTGCACGGGAATCGCGAGCACGTAGCCGGCCATGGACCCTGAGAAGGCGATGCCGGTCGCGAAGCCACGCCGCTTCACGTAGGCGTCCGCGACGACGGCGGCCTGCGTGACCATGCCCGTGAGCCCCACGCCGATGCCCACCCCCGCGCCCACCGCGAGCGTGAAGACGTTGAGGGTCGGCGCGCTCGCGCCGACGAGGAGCCCCGCGGCGCTCACCAGCAGCCCGACGGTGATGAGCCAGCGCGGATCGCCGCGCCCGACGATGTAGCCGGCGAGCGGGCCGAAGAGGGCGCCGCCGGTCCACATGAGCGTCACGGTGAGCGCGGTGGCGGCGCGCGACCCTCCGAACTCGGCGAGCAGCGGCGGGAAGAACACCGGGAAGCTGTTCCCGATCCCGCCGACGAGCATCATGATCCCGAAGGCGAGCCACAGCCGCGGACTCGCGAGACTCTCGGACGACGGCGTCAACGGTCGACGCTACGCTTCGGCCGCGGTCGGCGGAGGAGCGGACGAGAGAGGCTCGCCGACGAGCCGCCACTCGACCGCGGTCCGCACGGGAAGGCCGTACGCGCGCGACGTCGCGAAGTCGAGAGCACCCGCGTCGCGAGGCTCATTCGAGCGTTCCGCACGCTTCGCCGGGTCTTTCTCAAGGTCGACTCCGTGGCGGGGAGTCACCTGATCATCCGGCCTTCCCGACGTGCATTCACGATGACCGGCCGCGGGTCGACGGCGAATCCATCCGCGTCGACGGGCATCGCGGAGATGACGACGTCATGGTCAAGCGATACGCGGCTCGCCACGGGGCTGATACGTTTGCACTCGGTCCAGAAGTCCTCGCAGGTCGCCAGCAAGACCAAAGTATCGATGTCCGATTCGGGCGTGGCGTCGCCGCGCGCACGCGAGCCGTAGAGAAACACGCCACGCAGCCGCTTGCCGTAGACGCGCCGAAGCTCCTCTCCGAAGCGGCGCAGCGCAGATTTCCATTCGGGGCGCGGGGGGCTGTGGTGCTGCGGCGGCCTCTCCTGGCGCTTTCGTCCCGTCGTCTTCGGCGTCGGGACCTTCTTCGCCACGCGCCCTCCTCACCGCGCCACGCCGCGCGCCCCGCGTGCATTGTAACGGTGACGTACGGGCGCGCGATCGAAAGCCGGGCGCGCGCACGATCCGGCGCAAGGGCACGGCGCCGGCTCGGCAACGCGAGGACCGGAGCCGCGGCGCCACCCCTCGCCGCCGCGCCCCCGGCCGTCGCGACCCCGCCCCGTCAGATCTTGGCGCCCGCCTTGGCCCAGTCGTCCAGGAACTTCTTGAGGCCGATCTCGGTGAGCGGGTGCTTGATGAGCATCTCCAGCACGTTGAACGGCATCGTCGCCACGTGCGCGCCGGCCTTCGCCGCGTCGATGACGTGGAGCGGGTTGCGGATCGACGCCGCGAGCACCTGCGTGGTGAAGCCGTAGTTCTTGTAGATCGTGCAGACGTCCCGGATGAGGTCCATGCCGACGGCGCCGATGTCGTCCAGCCGGCCCAGGAACGGGCTGATGTACGTCGCGCCCGCCTTGGCGGAGAGCAGCGCCTGCGGCGCGGAGAAGCAGAGCGTCTGGTTGCACTTGATGCCCTTGCCCGACAGGTACTTCACGGCTTTGAGGCCGTCCTTCGTGAGCGGGCACTTCACCACCGCGTTGGCGGCGATCTGCGCCAGCTCCTCGCCTTCCTTCACCATGCCCTCGAAGTCCGTGGCCACGACCTCGAGGCTCACGTCGCCGGGGACGATCGAGCAAATCTCCTCGACGAGCGGGCGGAACGGCTTCTTCTCCTTGGCGATGAGCGACGGGTTCGTGGTGACGCCGTCGACGACGCCGATCGCCACCCCCTCCTTGATCTCCGAGACGTTGGCGGTATCGAGGAAGATCTTCATCGCCTCACCCCTGTTCTTTGTCGAGCGTCACGCGGGCGCCCGCCCGCACCGTCTTGAACACCGTCGGATCGCCGCCGACCTTGCCGAACACGTTCACCGCGCTCGCGGGACGGATCTCGTCCCCGGTGCTGGCCGGCGTGCGCCCGAAGAAGAGGCAGAAAGCGCTGCCGGGCGGCCAGTACCCGAGCTCGCCCAGGGCGACCACTTCCTGCGGAGACTCCGGAGCGATCGCGACGCCGACGTCGAAGTAGATCTCGTCGCCCCACGTGCTGGCCTTCGCCTCGAGCGGCAGGGCCTTCCAGATCGCGTCGGCCGTGCGCGAGCCGTCGAGCGTCGCGGTCACGGTCACCTCACCGGCGGTGATGCGGATGACGCGTGCCACACCTCGACCTTAGACGCCGCGATGAAACCGTGTCAAGGACGCGCCGTCACTCGGCCAGGCGGTACTCGAGCAGCGCGGCTTCCAGGCGGGCGCGGTCGGCGATCGCAGCCGCGCCCTCGCCCTCCACCGACAGCGCGCCGGCGCACGACGCGAGCGCCGCCGCGTCCCACGGCTGCCCGTGGCGGTGGTACTCGATGAGGAACGTCGCCGCGAACACGTCGCCGGCGCCGGTGCCGTCGCGCTCGCGCGCGGGATGCGGGCGCACCTCGTAGCGCTCCCCGTTGACGAAGAGGAGCGCGCCTTCGCTGCCCGCGGTCAGCACGCCGACCGGCACGCGCTGGAACATCTCCACGGCCCCCGCCGCGTCCTGCCCGACGTCCTCGCGGCTCAGAAAGAGCGCCTGCAGCGCGCCGACGAGGAAGTCGGGCGGCTCCCACATCGTCGGCGTGACGAGGCCGTCGGCGCCGAGCCCGCGCAGCCAGCCCTGCGCCGCCGCGCCGACCGAGGCGTCCGGGAACGCGGTCACCACGCGCGGGTCCACCTCGTTGAAGACAGGCGCCAGCAGCACGATCGGCGCCGCGCGCCAGTCCTCCGGCACGTCGTCGGGGCCGATCGGCCCCGCGGCGTCGGTGACGCGCAGCGTGCGGGCGCCGTCGCCCTCGCCGTGCTCGAACACCGTCGTGCGTCCGGCGGGGACGGTGACGACCTCGATCTGCGGCGGCAGGATCTCGAGCGGAAAGTCCTCCGCGTGGCTCGTGAGGACGCCGACGGACAGTCCCAGCCGGTGCGCGGTGATCGCGGCGTAGAGCGCGGCGCCGCCTGGACGGATCGTGTCGCCGATACGATCGAGCGTCACGTGGCCCACCACCACGAAGTCCGGCGCCGCCATCGCTACGCCGCCCACCAGCGCTCGACGTCGCGCGCGGCGACGGCGGGATCGGGATAGCGCCGCTCGGCCTCACGCACGGCCGTATCCGCCTCGCCGGCATCGGGGACCAGGTCGATGCTCGGGACCGCGAAGTCGTAGACGGACGTCGTCGCCGTCGGCAGCACCGTGTCGATCGTCAGCGCGTCGGTGTGGCGGCGGTAGAGCAGCGCTTCGTAGACCCGCCGATAGACCGCGGGATCGTAGGCGGGCTCCGCGGCGGGCGTCGCGATGCCGAGCGCGTGCGCCACGCCCGCCAGGTCCGCCCAGAGCGCGCGCAGCACGTGGGGCGGCGCGTCTTCGCGCTCACGCGGATGACGCGGGGCCGACATGCGCCGCTCCCGCTCCGCCTCCACGTGGCGTCGCACCTCGACGGACGGCACCGCGATCACGAAGCGGCAGGCGGGATCGCCGAGCACGCGCTCGGCCTCGTCGTCGCGCCGGCGCGCGAGCTCCATCAGGCGGTCGCCCACGAGCGGCGTCTCGCCGAGGAGGACGTGATCGCCCGGTGCCGAGCGCGCCCAGCGGACGACGGCGCCGCGCGCCCACGCGCCGACCGCCTTGCGGATCATCGGCTGGGTGACGCCGTCCACCACGGGGTAGCGCGCGCCCGCGGCGCTCGCTTCGAACACCGGACGCGCGACGTCCCACTGCAGCAGGTGGACCGTCCGCCCCGTCTCCGCCGCGAGGTGCGCGAGCTGGTGGATCACGAGGCTCTTGCCCGTCCCGGGGAGCCCGGCGACGAACACCATGCGGGCGGCGCCGGCGAGGCGAGCGAGACGCTCGTGCAGCGCGGGGTCGCGCTGCGCGAGGCTCATACCATCGTGAGGCCGCCGGAGACGGACAGCGTCTGGCCGGTGATGAAGCCCGCCTCGTCGGAGGCGAGGAACACGACCGTGGGCGCGATGTCCTCCGGGGTGCCGAGGCGACCCCACGGGATCACGCGCTTGAGGCTCTCCGCGAGCTTGGGGCTCGTCGCCGCGAACTCGTCCCGGAAGAGCGGCGTGTCCGACGGGCCGGGGCACACGCAGTTGACGTTGACGCGATGGCGCGCGGTCTCGCGGGCGAGCGTCTTGGTGAGCGCGATGAGCCCGCCCTTGGCGGCGGAGTACACCGCTTCGCCCGTGGAGCCGACGCGGCCGGCGTCGGAGGCGATGAAGACGACCTTGCCGCTCCCCTGCTCGATCATCTTGCGGAGGGCCGCGTGGGTCACCGCGATCGGGCCCTTGAGGTTGATCGCGAGGATCCTGTCCCAGAACTCCGGCGTGGTCTCGACGAACGGCATCGGCTTGTCCCAGCCCGCGCAGTTCACGAGCACGTGCACGCCGCCCCAGCGGGCGGCGACGTCGTCGACCATGCGATTCACCGCGGCCACGTCCGTGATGTCGAGCGGCCACGCGGCGGCGACCCCGCCGGCTTTCTCGATCGCGGCGACGGTTTCCTTCGCGCCGGCCGCGTTGAGGTCCACGACCGCCACCCGCGCGCCCTCGCGCGCGCACGCTTCCGCGATGCCGCGGCCGATGCCGCTCGCGCCCCCCGTCACGATGGTCGCCTTGTCCTTGAGCCTCACGTGAGCACCGCCTTCGCGATGATGTCGCGCATGATCTCGCTGGTGCCGCCGCCGATCGTCATGAGCCGCGCGTCGCGCGCGAAGCGCTCCACCGCGTACTCGCGCATGTAGCCGTAGCCGCCGTGGAGCTGCACGCAGTCGTAGGCCACGCGGTTGACCATCTCCGCGGTGAAGAGCTTCACCATCGAGATCTCGCGCACCGCCTCCTCGCCGCTCGCGAACTTCCGGCAGGCGGCGTACGTGAGCGCGCGGCCCGCTTCCACCATGGTGGCGAGGTCCGCGAGCTTGTGGCGGATCACCTGCTTGTCGGCGAGCGGGCCGCCGAACGCCTGCCGCTCCTTGACGTACGCGATCGTGTCCGCGAGCGCGCGGTCGGACATGGCGACGCAGTGCAGTCCGGCCACCAGCCGCTCGCGCTGGAACACGCGCATGACCTCGTAGAAGCCGACCCCTTCGCGCCCGAGCAGGTGCTCGGCGGGCACGCGGACGCCCTGGAAGCTCAGCTCGGCGGTGTCGGAGGCGCGCATGCCCATCTTGTCGAGCGTGCGGCTCACCGTGAACCCCGGCGTGTCGCGCACCACCAGGAACATCGAGATGCCCTGATGCCGCTTGTCCTCGCTGGCGGATCCCACGCGCGCGGCGACGAAGTACACGTCCGCCGTGGCGCCGTTGGTGATGAACATCTTGGCGCCGTCGATCACGTAGTGCCCGCCGTCGCGCACCGCGCGCGTCCGGATCGCCGCGACGTCGCTCCCGCCGCCGGGCTCGGTCACCGCGATGGCCGTGAGCGTCTCGCCGCGGCAGATGCCGGGCAGGTACTTCTCCTTCAGCGCCTCGCTCCCAGTCCAGTAGAGGTGCGGCGACGCCATGTCGCAGTGGACGCCGACCGCCATGGCGAAGGATCCGGAGCGCGAGCGCGCGCACTCTTCGTGGAGCACGGCGCTGGTGAGCAGGTCGGCGCCGGCGCCGCCGTACTTCTCGTCGTACTCGACGCCGAGGAGGCCGAGCTCGCCCATGCGGGTCCAGATCGCGCGCGGGATGCGCCCCGCCTCCTCCCACGCCTCGACGTGCGGCATGACTTCCTTCTCGACGAAGGACCGCACGGTGGCGCGGAACATCTCGTGCTGCTCGTCGAAGATTTTCACGGCCACATCATAGCCGCAACCGTCACGTCAAGCGCCCGTTGGGTCGATGACGTTGAGATCGAAGTAGCGACGATAGAACCCGCGGTCCCGGGTGAGCAGCGCATCGGCCTGTGACATCGCATGCGCACCAATCAGGAAGTCCGCCATCAGCCGTCGCTGAACACCGTTCATGGGCCGCGGCGCAAGACGCCAGAGCCGACCCGCGGCTGCGGCAGCGTCATCGCCGAGAGCTTCGAATCGAACGCCCAGCACGCCCACGGCTCGCCGGAATGCGGTGTCATCTTCGAAGTGGGCGCGCACCTCCGCCCAGACGACGTCACAGGCGACGAGCGGGCCGGCGTCGTACGCGGCACGCAAGGCGTCGAGGGAAGCTTCACCGAAATCCGCATCGCCGCCGAAGACATCGAGGAGAACCGAAGAATCGACCGCTGTCTTCAAGACGAACGCGAGCGACGGCCAGGGCTGGGTTGGTCCCGACCACGCATCTCGTCGATCAAGACATCGACAGGCCTGCGTAGCTTGAGAATACCGAAGACCCGATCAACTGGGTGCAGCCGGCGCTTGTGCTTGCGGCCGACGCCCGCCCGTTTCGGCTTCTTCATACGCAGACCGTAAAGTTCCGGCCAAGAAATGTCAAAGTCCACGAATGCAGACACTGCGCCGTCGTCTTCACGACCCCCGCCGTGTCAGCTAGTCCCACGTCCGCTGGTCGTCGATCTTCTTCGCGTCCTCCGCGATCGTGCCCGCCGCGACCACGTCGACGCTGCCGCGCAGCTTCATCACCGCGCGGATCGCGCCCTCCAGCGTCTTCGACGCGCCCGCGGCATCCGTGCCGGCCGCGAGCTCCACGCGCAACGTCAGCGTGTCCTCGTGCCCCTGGCGCCCGACCACGACCTGGAAGCGCTGCACGCCCGGCGCGCGCGCGGCCACTTCGTCGGCCTGGCGCGGGTGGATGAACATCCCGCGCACCTTCGTGACCTCGTCGGCGCGGCCGCGCCAGCCGAGCATGCGCGCCGAGGTGCGGCCGCAGGGGCACGCCGAGTCGTCGATGATCGTCAGATCGCCGGTGCCGAAGCGGATCATCGGGTACGTGTGGTTGTTCACGGTGGCGACGATCTCGCCGATCGAGCCCGGGGGCAGCGGCTCGCCGGACTGCGGGTCGCACACCTGCACGACCGCGTCCTCCACCAGGTGCATCCCCGACTTCTCCGGACACTCGTAGGCGATCATGCCGATGTCCGCGGTGCCGAATCCCTGGCGCGTCATGATGCCGAACTCTTCCTCGAACTGGCGGCGCAGCGATTCCGGCAGCGCCTCCGCGCCCACCTGCGCCACCTGGAACGGCAGCGGCCCCACGCCGAGCTCCTGCGCGCGCTTGAGCACGGTCATGAGGAAGCTCGGCGTGCCGACGAAGCCGGTGGCGCCGACGGCCTTGGCGACCGCGACCTGCGTGTCGGTGTTCCCGACGCCGGTCGGCACGACGGAGCAGCCGATGAGGTTCAGCGCCTCGTCGAGCTCGTGCGCCGCGGGCACGAGATGGTAGAGGAACGTGTCGAGCACGACGTCGCCGGGCCGAAAGCCGCCGGCGTAGAGGCCCGTCTCCGCGTGCCACTCACTGAGCTCGGGCCCCATCGGCTCGAGGATCGGCCCCGGCGACACGAAGATCTTCCGGATCTTGCTCATGGGGACGGTGCAGAAGCCACCGAAGGGCGGATCGGCCTTCTGCAGATCCGGCATCTCGGCTTTCTTGATGACGGGGATCCGGCGCAGATCGTCGACGCTGCGAATCTCGCTCGCGCGCACGCGCGCGTGCTCCAGCCTCCGCCGCACCCCGGGCGCTTTGTCCCACGCGTGCTGCACGAGCTGCGCGAGCCACGTCGCCTGATACTCGGCGCGCGCGGCCGCCGACATGGTCTCTTTCTCCTTGTTCCAGTACCCGCGCCGCCGATCACTCTTGCTCAAGCAAGCCCCCAGAGAGAATCACGATGTGGTGCGGTCGAGGCGAGGCGAAGCCGAGGCCGGTCGATGCTCGAAGCGAGGCCATAGCGTGGACAGTAACATCGCGAGCCACCGATCGCCCGCCGGGCCGACCTCGTGCGACGGGTGAGGGGGCGGCGGGGGCCGGGGCCCCCATCGCGAAAACCGACGTACAGCCGACGAGCGGTTTTCGTGATGGGGGCCCCGGCCCCCGCCGCCCCCTCACCCGTCGCACGCGATCACGCCCGACGCGTGACCGGAAGACCCGCGGCGTTACTGGCCGACGATATCGCCCTTCATCGGCGCGATCGCGCCGAGCAGCTCTGTCTTCTCCTTCGCGCCGACCTTGCGCTTGTCGAGGGCCTTGGTGAGGTTCTCGACGGTGGCGTTCCACTCGGCTTCGGTGATCTTCATGCCCTTGTGCGTGGTCTTCATGTCGCGCCCGAGGTAGGAGCACGGCCCGCCGGTCGCGTCGCAGATCTGGTCGGAAAGATGCGCCTTGAGCTTGAACACCTCCGGCGGCTTCATGCCCTTGAACCGCGCGTTCACGCGGTTGTCGGCGACCATGTTGGTGACGAAGTCGTCGACCACCCCGGAGATCCCTTCCCGCCCGCCGAGCCGCCGGTACAGCGACACCGGCGCCGCGGGCGCCGCCGCCGCTCCGACGCACGCGCCGAAGTTACTGTTCGCGCCCGCGCATCCCTGCGCCTCGGCCGGCGCCGGCACGAAGCCCATGACGCCCGCCAGCACCACCACCACGACCGCCACCCACCCCATCCGTCTGCGCCCCATTCGCCCCTCCATTGTCGTGTCGTCTGAGTTCATCTCGCCGCCGCGTCCCGCCCGAGCGCTCCGGGCGCCGGCTTCGCCGGCGCAATCCCTCCTCCTCGGGGGAGGCAGGGAGGAGCACGCCGTCAGGCGTGCGACGACCGCCGGAAGGGGGACGAAGTCCCCCTCCGGGCTAGTTCAGCCAGCGCTTGCGACGCTTGTAGTGCTTGACGTCGCGGTACGACTTCCGCGCGCCGACCTCGGTCAGCCCCAGATAGAACTCCTTGATGTCGGCGTTGTCGCTCAGCGAGGCCGCGGAGCCTTCGAGCACGATGCGGCCGTTCTCCATCACGTAGCCGTGGTCCGCGATCGTCAGCGCGAGCGACGCGTTCTGCTCCACGAGCAGGACGGTGAGCTTCTGCTCCCGGTTGAGCCGCCGCACGATCTCGAAGATCTCCTCGACGAGCATCGGCGCCAGCCCGAGCGACGGCTCGTCGAGCAGGACGACCTTCGGATCGGACATGAGCGCGCGCCCGATCACGAGCATCTGCTGCTCGCCGCCCGAGAGGTAGCCGGCCTGCTGGTGCCGGCGCTCCTTGATCCGGGGGAAATACTGGTAGACACGCTCGATGCGGTCCTCGACCTTCTTGCGGTCCGCCACGATGTGCGCGCCCGCGATGAGGTTCTCCTCCGCGGTGAGGTGCTCGAACACGCGCCGCCCTTCGAACACCTGCACCACGCCCCGGCGCACGATCGCGTGCGGGCGAAGCTGGTCGACGCGCTCGCCCGCGAGGTCCACCGAGCCCTTGGTGACCTCGCCGCGCTCGGAGCGCAGGAGCCCGGAGATCGCTTTCAGCGTGGTCGTCTTCCCCGCGCCGTTCGCGCCGAGCAGGGTCGTGATCTTCCCTTCCCCGCACACGATCGACACGCCCTTGAGCACGAGAATGACGCCGTCGTAGATCACTTCGACGTTGTTGAGGGTCAGCATGGCTCCATGGCTCCTGTGCGACGCCGGCCCCGGAGAGGCCGGAGCCGGCGCCGCGTGCGCGAGCGCTACTTCTTGCCGTGGTCCCGCGTGTGCTTGGCCACGATGTCCTGGTACGCGGCGAACCACTCGGTCGCCTTCTCGAACTTGCCGTTCTTCACCTGCCAGATCTGGACGAGCCCGCCGCCCTCGTGGTCCTGCGGGGTGATCTTCAGCGGCGGCACGAGCCCGCCGAGGGTGAAGTTCGAGATCTTCTCGAAGCCGTTCTTCACGTCGGCGCCGGTCGGCCGCGCGCCCTTCTTGTCCTTGATGGCGTTACGGATGGCTTCGACGTGGAGCGCCGCGATGAGCACGCCGCGGTTGTAGAACACCGTGGAGTTCATCTCCTTGGGCGGCTCCTTGCCCTGCTTCTTGTACATCTCCTTGATCTCGGTGAGCACCGGGTAGTCCTGGCCCACGCCCGCAAACTGCATGGCGAAGTAGCCGTCGGCCACCTGGAAGCCGCCCGCGCCGTTGATGTTGTCCTCGGCGGAGGCCCACACGAGCCCCACCACCTTGCGAAGCGGGTAGCCCACGCGCTTGAGCTCCTTGATCGACACCGACGGGGCGGCGCCGAACAGGTGCGAGATCACGAAGTCGGCGCGGAAGCGCTGGGCGATGTCGAGCACCTGCGCGCCCATCTCGACGCCGGGCGGCGGCACCGCGAACGTCCGGAGCTGGAAGCCCTCGCGCTCCGCGATGTCCTCCAGCACCTGGATCGGCTCGCGGCCGGCCGGGTTGTCGAAGAAGATGTACGCGATCTTCTTGCCCTTGAGCGCCCCCCCGAGCTGCTTCTTGGCGAGGTCCACGGCGGCGGCCGCCTGCGACCAGTACGTCGCGGCCACCGGGAAGATGTAGGGGTACTTCACGCCGTCGGCGGCGGCGGCGCTGCCGAAGCCGGGCGAGGTGCCGGGGATGCGGTCCTCCGTCAGCTTCGCGGTGAGCGCGTAGATCTGCGGGGTGCCGTACACCATGATGCTGACGGCGCCTTCCTTCTTGTGGCGCTCGTACGACTCCACGGCGGGCGGGACCTTGTACTCGTGGTCGACCTCGAGGGCCTTGATCCGGTAGCCCTCGACCCCGCCCTTGCTGTTCACGAGGGCGATGTAGTCGTGGATGCCCGGGCAGAGCGCGACGCCGACGATCTGCGTCGCTCCCGTGCGGTCGCACTGCATGCCGATCACGAGCTCGCCCTTGGACTGGGCGTGCACGGATCCGGCGAGCAGGCTGCCCGCGGCCAGCACCAGCGCGGTCACGATAGCCAGGGTGCGCTTCATGGCACTCTCCTTTTCCTCGCGTACCTCAGTACGCGAACGGCCACACGCGGAAGTAGCTCCGGATATTCCGCCACAGGCGGTTCAGGCCCTCGGGCTCCACGATCAGGAACACGATGATGAGGACGCCGAACAGCATGAGACGGAGGTTGGCGATCAGGTTGAGGACGGTCTGCTGCTCGAACAGCATGCCGCCGAACGTCTCCATGGCGATGCGGATGACGATGGGCAGCAGCGTGATGAAGATGGCGCCGAAGATGGAGCCCAGCACGGAGCCGAGCCCGCCGATGATGATCATCGCCAGGTAGTCGATGGACACGACGATCTGGAACTGCTCGTAGTTCGCGATGCCGAGGAAGTACGTGTAGAGCACGCCCGCCACCCCCGCGTAGAACGAGCTGATGGCGAAGGCGAGGAGCTTGTACCGGAAGATGTTGATGCCGATGATCTCCGCCGCGATGTCCCGGTCGCGGATCGCGACGAACGCGCGCCCGATGCGGCTGCGCACGAGGTTCAGCGTGCCCACGATCGCGATCACGACGAACGTGAGCAGGAAGAAGTACATCGACCGGTGGCTCGACAGCACGTAGGAGCCGATGCGCGGGCGCGCCACCTCGATCGACGCCTGCACGCCGCCGCTGATGAACGTGACGTGGTTGATCGTCCACTCGATGATGAGCTGTCCCGCGAGGGTGGCGATGGCCAGGTAGAGGCCCTTGATCCGCAGCGACGGGATCCCGACCACCGCGCCCACCGCCGCCGCCATGAGCCCGCCCGCGAGCAGGTTCACGGGCCACGGCGCATCGAGCCGCGTCGCGAAGTTCGCGGCCGTGTACGCGCCCACCGACATGAAGGCGCCGTGTCCGATCGACACCTGGCCGGTGTAGCCGACCAGGATGTTGAGGCCGAGGGCGCCGACGATCGCGATGGCCACGAGGTTCAGGATGGACAGGTAGTAGTCGTCGAGCGCGAGCGGCACCACGCCGAAGAACAGCACGAGCAGCGCGCCGACCGTGTACTTGGCGATCGGCAGCGGATAGAGGGCCATGTCCGCTTCGTACGTCGTCTTGAGGACCCCGCACTCTCTGTGGATCATCGGCTCAGACCCTCTCGATCATGCGCTTACCGAAAATCCCGTAGGGGCGGATCATCAGGGCCACGATCATCAGGACGTACGGGGCGAAGTCCTTGGTGCCGCCGCCCACGTAGGGGTCGATGTAGCCCGCCGCCACGTTCTCCACGATGCCGACGATGAGGCCGCCCACGATGGCGCCGGGGATCGAGTCGAGCCCGCCGAGGATCACGACGGGAAACACCTTGAAGCCCACGAGCGCGAGGTTGACGTCGACCCCGAGCAGGTTGCCCCACAGCACGCCGCCCAGCGCGGAGACGACGCCGGCCATCGCCCACGCGAGCCCGAAGTAGCGCTCGACGTTGATGCCCATGGCCATCGCGACCTGCTGGTTGTCCGCCACCGCGCGCATCGCGATGCCCTTGCGCGACTTCAGGAAGAACCACCCGAACCCCGCGAGGAACAGCAGGCTCACCGCGCCGCCCACGAGCTGGATCGGCGGGAAGAAAAACGGCCCGGCGATGACCGGCTCGTCGGGGATCGGCAGGGCGAGCGGCTTGGTCCCCGCGCCGATCGTCATCGGGCCGAGCCCCCGCAGGATCGCGGCCAGGCCGATCGTGGCCATGACGATCGCGATGATCGGGCGGCCGATCAGCTTGCGCAGCACCACCCGCTCCAGCCCGAAGCCGAAGCCGATCATGGCCCCCAGCGCGATCACGAGCGACACCCAGAGCGGGAGTCCCGCGAGGTTGAGGAAGCCCACCACGATGAGGCCCGCGATCATCACGAACTCGCCCTGCGCGAAGTTGATGGCGTCGGTGGCCTTGTAGACCAGCACGAAGCCGAGCGCGACCAGCGAGTACATGAGGCCGATCAGCACGCCGTTCGACAGCAGCAGCAGCGTGAACCGCCAGTCGACCCACTCAAGCATGGGACAGTGCCCCCGCCTCGACGTCCTCGATGCGGACGCGGGATTGGACGGTCGCGGTGCGCCCGTCTTCGTAGGTGACGATGCTCGTGAGCTCCACCTCCTGGCCGCGCGCGTAGAAGGCGGCGAGGACGTTCGCGTACTTCTCGGCGACGTAGTTGCGCCGCACCTTGCGGGTGCGCGTCACCTCGGCGTCGTCGGCGTCGAGGTCCTTGGTGAGGAGCAGGTAGCGGCGCACGCGGATCGCCTCCGGCAGGGTGGCGTTCGCTTTCGCGATCTCCTCGCCGATGAGGCGCCGCACCTCGGGCTTCTGGCTCAGGTCCGCGAAGCTCGTGTACGGCAGCGAGCGTCGCTCCGCCCAGTTGCCCACGGTCGTCATGTCGATCGCGACCATGACCGTCACGAACGGCTGCGCGTTGCCGAACGCCACCGCCTCGCGGATGAACGGGCTGAACTTCAGCTTGTTCTCGATGAACTGCGGCGCGAACGGGGTGCCGTCCTGCATGGCGCCCACGTCCTTGGCGCGGTCGATGATGACGAGGTGGCCGCGCGGGTCGATGAAGCCCGCGTCGCCCGTGTGGAACCAGCCGTCCGCGTCGATCACCTCGGCGGTGGCCGCGTCGTTCTTCAGGTAGCCGCGGAACGTGTTGGCGCCCTTGACCAGCACCTCGCCGCGATCGGCGATCTTCACCTCGATGCCCGCGCAGGGCCGGCCCGCGGTGTCGGGATTCGCCTCCGTGCTCGGCTGCAGCGAGATCAGCCCCGTCGTCTCCGTGGAGCCGTACACCTGCTTGAGGTTGATGCCGATCGCCCGGAAGAAGCGGAACGTGTCCGGCCCGAGCGGCGCGCCCCCGGTGAGCGCCCAGCGGGAGCGGCGCAGCCCGAGCTGGTCGCGCACGGGGCCGTACACGAAGAACTCGCCGAGCGCGTACTGGAGCTTGCGCCCCAGCGGCACCGGCTTGCCGTCCGCGCGCAGGATCTCCACCTGCTCGGCCGCCTTGCGGAAGTACTCGAACACGCGCCGCTTGAGGGGCCCGGCGTCCGCCGCGCGCACCTGCACGCTCGTGAGCATGTTCTCCCAGATACGCGGCGGGGCCAGGATCAGCGACGGGCCGAGCTCGCGCAGGTCGCGCTGCACGGTCTCCGGGCTCTCCGGGCAATTCGTGGCGAAGCCGATGTAGAGGCTCATGATCATCGTGTAGAAGGCGTCGCCCACCCACGCCATCGGGAGGTACGCGAGGTAGTCGTCGTCCGGGCGGAAGTCCTCGGACGCCGCCGCCGCGCGCGCGGTCGCGATGGCGTTCGTGTGCGTGAGCATCGCGCCCTTGGGGTTGCCGGTCGTGCCGGACGTGTAGCAGACGAGCGCGAGGTCCTCGGCGGCGCCCTTCGCGATCGCCCCCTCGAAGAACGCGGGCTCCGTGACCGCGCGCGCCCGCCCGAGCGCCGTGACGTCGCTGAACGACCTGAGCCAGGGGTGCTTGTACGCGCCCATGCCGCGCACGTCGTCGTAGATCACGAACTTCAACAGCGGGAGCTGGTCCTTGAGCATGAGGACCTTGTCGACCTGCTCCTGGTCCTCGGCCACGATCACCGACACGTCCGCGTGATTCCACACGTACGCGAGCTCCTTGGCGATCGAGTCCTGGTACACGGGGACGGAGGCGCCGCCCAGGGCGAGCGCGGCGAGCTGCGCCGCGTACAGCCGGGGCCGGTTGTCGCCGATGACGGAGAGGCGGTCGCCGCGCTCGAAGCCGAGCGAGGCGAGGCCGAGCGCGAAGTCGCGCACGTGGTCGTGATACTCCCGCCACGTCCACGCCTGCCAGATGCCGCGGTCCTTCTCGCGGATGGCCGTGCGCGTCGGGAACTCGCGGGCGTTGCGCAGCAGGAGCCGCGGCAGCGTGTCTAGCTCAGCCATGCCGGACCTCGGTCTTCTTGGTGTCGCCCAGGTACGCCTTCACCACGGCGGGGTTGACGCGCACTTCGTCGGGCGTGCCCTCGGCGATCTTCTCGCCGCGGTCGAGCACCGCCACCCGGTCGGAGATGTCCATGACCACGCCCATGTCGTGCTCGATGAGGATGATGGTCGTGCCCCACTCCTCGTTCACGTCGAGGACGAAACGCGCCATGTCCTCCTTCTCCTCCTGGTTCATGCCGCCCATCGGCTCGTCGAGCAGGAGCAGCTTCGGCTCCAGCGCGAGCGCGCGCCCGAGCTCGACGCGCTTGCGCAGCCCGTAGGCGAGCGAGCCCGTCGGCCGGCGCCGGAGGTCCTGGATCTTCAGGAAGTCGATCAGGTCCTCGACGCGCTTGCGGTGCTCGACCTCCTCCTTCTGGGCCAGCCCCCAGTACACGAACGAGGAGAGCACGCCGGCCTTCATGAGCACGTGGCGCCCGAGCATGAGGTTGTCGAGCACCGTCATGCCCGCGAAGAGCGCGATGTTCTGGAACGTGCGCGCGATGCGCAGCTTCGCGACCTCGCTCGGCGCAAGGTGGGTCGTCTCCGTCCCCTCGAACGCGATGCGCCCGGTATCGGGGTGGTAGAAGCCGCTGATCATGTTGAGGAGCGAGGTCTTGCCGGCGCCGTTGGGGCCGATGACCGACATGATCTCGCCCCGCGGCACGTCGAGGCTCACCTTGGTGACGGCCTGCACGCCGCCGAACGACTTCGAGACATCGCGAATCTGGAGGATCGTGTCGCTCATCAGGAGAGCCACCTCTTGCGACGGCGATAGTGTTTGACGTCCCGGTAACTCTTCCGCTGCCCCACCCCGCTGAGCCCGAGGTAGAACTCCTTGATGTCCTCGTTGTCGGCGATCGACTTCGCGTCGCCGTCGAGCACGATGCGGCCGTTCTCCATCACGTAGCCGTGCTGCGCGTACTTCAGCGCGATGGTCGCGTTCTGCTCGGCCAGCAGCACCGCGACACCCTCCTCGCGGTTGAGCCGGCTCACGATGTCGAAGATCTCGGCGACCAGCATCGGCGCCAGGCCCATGGACGGCTCGTCCAGCAGCATCAGCGTCGGGCGCGCCATGAGGGCCCGGCCGATCGCGAGCATCTGCTGCTCGCCGCCGGAAATATACCCCGCGGCGACCGTCCGGCGGTGCGTCAGGCGGGGGAAGTACTCGTACACGCGCGCGAGGTGCCGGCGGGTCTCCTGCGCGTGGGGCCGGGTGTACGCGCCGGCGAGCAGGTTCTCCTCGACCGTGAGGTGCGCGAAGACGCGGCGCCCCTCCATGACCTGCACGATGCCGCGGCGGACGATCTCGTCCGGCGGCAGCTTGTGGATCGCGGCGCCCTGGAACTCGACGGAGCCCTTGGTGACGTCCCCCCGCTCGGTGCGGAGCAGGCCGGAAATGGCCTTCAGCGTGGTCGACTTGCCGGCGCCGTTGGCCCCGAGGAGGGCGACGATGCCCCCCTCGGGGACCCGGAGCGAAGCGCCCTTCAACACGAGGATCACGTGATCGTAGATCACCTCGATGTTGTTCACCGTCAGGAGCGCGTCGCCCATCGCGGCGTTACTTCTCCTTGGAGCAGTCGCGCATCGTGTAGTTCAGCTTCTTCGCTTCCTCGACCGCCGCCAGCTCGAGCTTCGGACGCACGACGTCGCGCATCGGCTCGATCCAGTCCGAGATGACCTTCCACTGCTTGCCGTCCCACTGCTGGACCGCGGCCATGCCGTTGCCCTCGTGGTTGTCGCACGTGACCTTGATCGGCCGGATCATGCCCTTCATGCCGAGCTTGTCGAGCTGCGCCTCGGTGAGGTTCAGGTTCTCGAAGCCCCACCGGACCTGCTCCGCCGTCGGCGCGGTCTTGAGGTTGTACCGCACCATCGCCGTGCGGATGGCCTCGGAGTTCAGCATGGCGTTGATCATGCCGCGGTTGTGGTAGACCTCGCCGAGGCTCTCCTTCTTGTGCGCGCCCTTGTTCTTGCCGTACACGTGCTTGGCGAGGTCCTCGTGGACCTTGAAGTTGGCGCCCGCGGCGTGGAACGTCATCGACTTGTAGCCCTTGGCGCCGTCGCCCGCGGGAATGACGTCCGACTCGCTGCCCGACCACCAGTTGCCGACGAGGCGGTCCATCTTGTAGCCGATGGACGACGCTTCCCTCACCGCCACGCCGTTCATCACGCCCCAGCCGGAGAGATAGATCCAGTCCGGGTTGAGCCGGCGGACCTGCAGCCACGTCGCCTTCTGCTCCTGCCCGGGGTGGTCCACCGCGAGCAGCGTCAGCTCGAACTGGTGCTTCTTCGCGAGCTCCTCCAGCGTCGGGTTCGCTTCCTTGCCGTAGGGGCTGTTGTGGAAGATGTGGACGATCTTCTTGCCCTTCAGCTTGTCCAGCCCGCCCTCGACGCCCGCGGCGTACTTGACGAACGCGGAGGCCTGGCTCCAGTACGTCATCGGGAAGTTGAAGACCCACGGGAAGTAGCGGCCGTCCGCGGAGGCCGTCATGCCGTAGCCCATGGAGTGGACGACGACCTTGTCGACGGGCGCCTTCGGGATGAGCTGATAGGTGATGCCCGTCGAGTACGGGTTGATCACCACCGTGCCCTTGCCCTTCAGCCGCTCGTAGCACTCGACGCCCTGCTTGGTGTCGTACTGGGTCTCGCACTCCTCGACGGCGATCCGGACGCCGTTGATGCCGCCGTCCCGCTCGTTCAGCAGGTTGAAGTAGTCCTGGAACCCGTTCGCGTTCGGGATGCCGCTCGGCGCGTACGGGCCCGTGCGGTACACGAGGAGCGGGATGAAGATCTGGTTCGACTGGGCGAGGGCCGGCGCCACGGGCGCGAGGGCCACCACCACCGCGAGCACGCCGAACAGCCACGTTCTGCGCTTCATACTGACCTCCTTGTCGTTAGTGCGGGAACGGCCACATGCGGAGCTTCTCCTTCGTGATCTGCCACAGCCGGGCGAGCCCGTGGGGCTCGACGATCAGGAAGAAGATGATGAGCCCGCCGAAGACCATCAGCTCGATCTGCTTGGCGAGCGCGACGTCCAGGTCGAGGCCGATGTTGTGGGGGACGTTGGTGAGGAAGATCGGCACCAGGACGATGAAGGCGGCGCCCAGGAACGAGCCGAGCACGCTCCCGAGCCCGCCGATGATCACCATGAAGAGCACGAGGAACGAGAGGGTGATGTCGAAGGCGATCGTCTCGGCGCTCCCGAGGTAGAGGAACACGAGCTCGGCGCCGGCGATGCCGCAGTAGAACGAGCTGATCGCGAACGCGAGGAGCTTGGTGCGCAGGGGCCGCACGCCGATGATCTCGGCCGCGATGTCGCGGTCGCGGATGGCCATCCACGCGCGCCCCACCCGCCCCCGCACGAGGTTCTTGGCGACGAGCGCGAAGACCGCGACGAACGCGAGGGCCATCACGTAGCGCGCGCCCGCCGTCGACTCCGGCCCCGTCACCATCACGCCGAGGACGGTGCGCGCGGGCGCGGTGATCGTCCCCGACGGCGCGTAGTTCACGAACCAGCCGACCTTGTTGAAGAGCCAGATCAGGAAGAACTGCGCGGCGAGGGTGGCCACGGCGAGATAGAAGCCCTTGATGCGGAGCGACGGGATGCCGAAGGCCACGCCGACGGCCGCCGCGAAGAGCCCCGCGAGCAGGAACACGACGATGATGTTCAGGCCGGGGAACGCGGTCGCGAGCTTGAAGGCGGAGTACGCCCCCACCGCCATGAACCCGCCGGTGCCGAGCGAGAGCAGCCCGGCATAGCCCGTGAGCAGGTTCAGGCCGAGCGCCGCCAGCGCGTAGACCAGGAACGGGATGAGCACCGCCTGCAGCCAGTAGTCGCCCAGGGTCAGCGGCGGCACCAGGAACGCCGCCGCGATCGCGACCGCGACCACCACGCGGTCCTGGACGATCGGGAAGATCGCCTGGTCGCTCGCGTACGTCGTCTTGAACTGCCCCGCCTCCCGATAGATCACGCCGTCACACCCGCTCGATGATCTTCTCGCCGAAGAGGCCCTGGGGGCGGATGAGCAGGAAGGCGAGCGCGAGGACGTACGCGAACCAGTTCTCGATCGCGCCGCCGACGAGCGGGCCCCAGTAGACCTCGCCGATCTTCTCGCCCACGCCGATGATGAGGCCGCCCGCGATCGCGCCCGGCACCGAGTCGAAGCCGCCGAGGATCAGCACGGGCAGCGCCTTGAGGGCGATGAGCGCGAGGCTGAACTGCACGCCGCTCTTCGCGCCCCACATGATGCCCGCCACGAGGGCCACGATCCCCGCCACCGACCACACGACCACCCAGATGGTCTTGAGCGGGATGCCGATCGACAGCGCGGCCGCGTGGTCGTCCGCCACCGCGCGCAGCGCGCGGCCGATGCGCGTCTTCTGGAAGAAGATCGCGAGGACCGTGACGAGCACCGCGGCGATCAGCCCCGCGGAGAGCTCGAGCTGGTTCATCTGCATGCCGGCGACCATGAACGACTTGTCGGGGAGCCCGACGTCGAGCTTCTTGACGTTCGCGCCCCACAGCATCTCGCCGAACCCCTCGAGGAAGAAGTTCAGCCCGATCGTCGCCATGAACAGGATGATGTGCTCCTGGTTCACGAGCGGACGCAGCACCACGCGCTCGATGCCGAAGGCGAGCACGATCATCACGACGGCGGTCAGGGCGAGCGCCGCCCACACCGGCACGCCCTGCTCCATCAGCCCGACGAGCGTCAGCGCCGCGAAGAGCACCATCGCGCCCTGCGCGAAGTTGAAGACGCCCGAGGCCTTGAAGATGAGCACGAAGCCGAGCGCCACCAGCGAGTACAGCATGCCGGCCATGACGCCGCCGATCACGACCTCGCCGAAGAACGCGGGGTTCGACCCGATGTCCTCGAGGGGGCCGAGCAGCACGAGGGACAGCGCGTCACTCATGCGCCACTCCGAGGTAGGCGTCCAGCACGGCCTGGTTCTTGCGGACCTCGTCCGGGGTGCCGTCGGCGATCTTCCGGCCGTAGTCGAGCACGGCCACCCGGTGCGAGATGTCCATGACGACGCCCATGTCGTGCTCGATCAGCGCGATCGTGGTCCCGAACTCGCCGTTCACGTCGAGGATGAAGCGGCACATGTCCTCTTTCTCCTCGACGTTCATGCCGGCCATCGGCTCGTCGAGCAGGAGCAGGGTCGGCTCCGCGGCCAGCGCGCGCGCGAGCTCCACGCGCTTCTGCAGGCCGTACGGCAGCTTGCCGGCGGGCGTCTTGCGGATCGCCTGGATCTCGAGGAAGTCGATGATCCGCTCCGCGGCCTCGCGGTGCTGCAGCTCCTGCCGGCGCGCCGGGCCCCACCACAGCGCGTCGAGGAGGAAGCTGCCGCGCATCTTCAGGAGACGGCCCGTCATGATGTTGTCGAGCACGCTCATGCCCTTGAAGAGCGCCACGTTCTGGAACGTGCGCGCCACGCCGAGCGCGGCGACGTCCGGGGGCCGCAGGTTCGTGCGGTCGCGCCCCTCGAAGGCGATCCGGCCCTCGTACGGGTGATAGAAGCCGCTGATCACGTTGATGAGCGTGGTCTTGCCCGCGCCGTTGGGACCGATGATCGCCACGATCTCGCCGCGGCCGATCGCGAGGCTCACGCCGGTGAGCGCGTTGAGCGCGCCGAAGCGCACGCTCACGCCCTCCACCTCGAGCAGCGGGCGCGCGCCGCCTGCGCCCGTCACCGCGCGGCCGCCCCCGCCGTCTCCACGTCCCTGATCGTCACGTCGGCCCGGATGGTGCCGGTCCGCCCGTCCTCGTAGGTGACCTTCGCGTCGACCTGCACGCGCCCCTGGGAGCTGTAGAGCGCGTCGATGAGCTCCGCGTACTTCTGGGCGATGTAGCCCCGCCGCACCTTGCGGGTGCGGGTGATCTCCTCGTCGTCCGGATCGAGCTCCTTGTGGAGGATGAGGAAGCGGCGGATCGTCGCGCCGCGCAGCAGCGCGTCCTCGAGGAGGCTCCGGTTCACCCGCGCGACTTCTCCGGCGATCAGGTCGTAGACCTCCGGCTTCTGGCTCAGGTCGGTGTAGCTCGTATAGGCGATCCCCCGCCGCTCCGCCCAGTTCCCGACCGCGGCGAGGTCGATGTTGACGAGGGCGGTCACGTAGGGGCGGTCCTGCCCGACGCACACCGCTTCCTTCACGAACGGCGAGAACTTCAGCTTGTTCTCGAGGTACTTGGGCGCGAAGATCGTGCCCCCCGCGAGCCGGCTCACGTCCTTCGCGCGGTCGATGATCTTGAGGTGGCCCGACGCGTCGACGAAGCCGGCGTCGCCGGAGTGCAGCCAGCCGTCCTGGAGCGTCTGGCGCGTCGCCTCCTCGTTCTTGAAGTAGCCGAGGAAGACGCCCGGGCTCTTGAACAGGACCTCGCCGGACTCGAGGACTTTCACCTCGACCCCGGGCACCGGCGTCCCCACGCTGTCGAGCCGCACGTCGCCGTCGCGCTGGATGGTGACGAACACGCTCGCCTCGGTCATGCCGTAGAGCTGCTTCACGTTGATGCCGAGCGCGCGAAAGAACACGAAGATCTCGGGGCCGATCGCCTCGCCCGCCGTGTAGGCGCGGCGCACGCGGCGCATGCCGAGGTTGTCGCGCAGCGGCGCGTAGACCAGCAGGCGCCCGAGCGGATAGAGGAGGCGCGGGAGCAGGGGCACGGGCTGCCCGGCGAGCCGCCGGCGCTCCATGTCCTGCGCGAGGTCGAGGAAGAGCTTCACGAGCCGGCGCTTGGGCCACGCGCAGTCCTCGATGCGGAGCATCACGCTCGTGAGCAGGCTCTCCCAGATGCGCGGCGGCGCGAAGAAGTAGGTCGGGCCGATCTCCTTCAGGTCCGTGAGCACGGTCGCCGCGCTCTCGGGGCAGTTCGCGGTGAAGCCGGTGATCACCGACTCCGCGTAGGAGAAGATGTGGTCGCCCACCCACGCCATCGGCAGGTACGAGAGGATCTCCTCGTCCTCGGCGATCCGCTCCATCGCCACCGCGTTGGCGGAGGTCAGGATGAGGTTGCGGTGCGACAGCATGGCGCCCTTCGGCTGGCCCGTGGTGCCGGAGGTGTAGCAGATGATCGCGACGTCGCCGGCCCGCCCCTTGTCGACCTCGGCCTCGACGTGGCCGGGATGGCTCTGCTCGAACTTGCGCCCGCGCTCGATCAGCTCCTCCAGGCTCATCAGGTTGGGCTCGGAGTAGGCGCGCAGCCCGCGGGCGTCGTCGTAGACGATCACCTCGAGGGTTGGGCACTGCGCGCGGAGGTGCAGGAGCTTGTCCACCTGCTCCTGGTCCTCGACGATCGCGAAGCGCGCCTCGGCGTGGTCGACGATGTACGCGAGCTCCTTCTCGATCGAGTCCTGGTAGAGCGGCACCGGGATCCCGCCGAGGCACTGCGTCGCGCACACGGCCCAGTAGAGCTCCGGGCGGTTGTCGCCGACGATCGCGGTCTTGTCGCCGCGCGCGAAGCCGAGCGCCGCGAACCCCAGCGCGATGAGTCGCGACCGCTCCCAGTACTGGGCCCACGTGTAGGACTGCCAGATCCCGAGGTCCTTCTCGCGGATGGCGACCTTGCGCGCGCGCGTGCGGGCGTTGGCCCGGACGAGCTTCGGAAACGTGTCGGCGTCCGCCGGCAGCGTCGTCGCTACAGCCCTCGCGCGCTCAGGTTGCGCGTGTCCGTCCAATTCGCCTCCGCGTCACTGCGGTATCCGCTACTGCTCGACAGGCGGGCCGGTGCGTAAAGTGGCGCGAGTGTAGCCAAGTGCCCTGGGGGTGTCAAGGATTCCGACCGGAAAATTGGGGGTTTACGTGACCCCGAGGGCGTGCGTGGGGAGGATGCCGGGCGGGCTCGTCGCGCCCCCGGAGGGTCTCGTGACCGCACGTCTCGCCGCGCTGCTCCTGGCGGCCGTCCTCCTGTCCAGCGCCGTCAGCTCAAGGGCAAGTACTGCCAGACCCGGTTCGCCGCGGACGCCTACATCGTGCGGAACATCGGACAGCAGGGCACGTGCACGGGCGGGTGATCAACCTCGCGCCGTAGCGCTCAGCGCGTCGCGAAGTAGACGACGAACGCGAGCGCGGCGACCCACATCATCGGGTGGACGGCGCCGGCCCGCCCGGCGAGCACCTTGACGGCCACCCACGTGACGAACCCGGCCCCGATCCCGTTAGTGATCGACCACGTGAGCGGCATCACGAGCAGGATCACGAAGGCCGGGACCGCGGCCTCGTAGTCGTCCCAGGCGATCTCGCGCACCACCGACATCATGTAGAAGCCGACCAGGACGAGCGCGGGCGCGGTCGCCTGGGCCGGGATCACGCCCGCGATCGGCGCGAAGAACATGGCCAGCAGGAAGAGCACGCCGACCACGACCGCGACGAGGCCGGTGCGGCCGCCTTCCGACACGCCGGCGGCGCTCTCGATGTAGGTCGTGTTGCTGCTCGCGTTCGCCACGCCGCCCGCCACGGCGCCGAGGGAGTCGACCATCAGCACCCGGTCGATGCGCGGCAGGCGCCCCTGCGCGTCGAGGAAGCCGCCCTTGCCGCCCACGCCGATGATCGTGCCCATCGTGTCGAAGAAGTCGCTGAGCATGAGCGAGAAGATCGCGAGCAGCGCCGCGGTCACGCCGAGCTTCGCGAAGAGCCCGAAGTCCAGGCGGCCGAACGTCGAGAAGTCCGGCGCCTGCACGAACGCCGACGGGATGAGCGCGGCGCCCGGCGTCGGGAAGCCCTTCCAGTCGGCGACGACGCCGTTCAGGACGATCGCGATCACCGTGGTGGCCACGATCCCGAGGAGGAGGCCGCCCCGCACGCGCCGCGCGACGAGCGCCGCCGTGAGCACGAACCCGATCAGGAAGACGACGATCGGCAGCCCGTCCATCGTCCCGACCGCGACCGGGAGCGGCCCCGCGGCCGGCTTCACGACGAAGCCCGCGGTGAAGAGCCCGATGAACGCGATGAACAGCCCGATCCCGACACCGATCGCGCGCTTGAGGTCCATCGGGACGGCGTCCATCACCGCCTGCCGGAACCTCGTCAGCACGAGGAGCGCGATGAGCACGCCTTCGAGGAACACCACGGTCATCGCCTGCGGCCAGGTGAGCCCGTGCCCGAGCACGAGCTCGAAGGCGACCACCGCGTTCAGGCCCATGCCGGGCGCGAGCGCGAGCGGATAGTTGGTGGTCAGGCCCATGAGGATGGAGAGGACGCCCGCCGTCAGGCACGTCACGGTCAGCGTCGCCGCGAAGGGCAGGCCCTTGCCGTCGAGGCCGGGCACGCCCACGTAGCCGAGCACGATCGGGTTCACGAAGATGATGTAGGCCATCACCATGAACGTGGTGAGGCCGGCGCGGATCTCCACGCCGAGCGTCGTGCGGCGCCCCGCGAAGTCGAAGAAGCCGGCGATCCCGCTCATCCTGCCTCCCGGGCTCAGAGCGGCTTGCGAAGCAGGCGGCCCAGCTCGCCGACCACGCCCCGGCGGAACACCAGCACGCAGCCCACGAAGATCAGCCCCTGCACCACCGTCAGCCAGTCGCCGAGCTGCGAGAGCACGTTCTCCAGCATGATGATGATGAACGCGCCGACCACCGGCCCGAACACCGTGCCGAGCCCGCCGAGCAGCGTCATCAGCACGACCTCGCCGGACATCGTCCAGTGCACGTCGGTCAGCGAGGCGAGCTGGAAGACGATCGCCTTGGTCCCGCCGGCGAGGCCGGACAGCGTCGCCGACAGCACGAACGCGATCAGCTTGTACTGCTCCGGGCGGTAGCCGAGCGACACCGCGCGTGCCTCGTTCTCACGGATGGCCTTGAGCACCTGGCCGAACGGGGAGTGGATCGCGCGGTACACGATGAGGAAGCCGATGATGAACACCGCCACCACGACCCAGTACATGTTCATGGTCTGCGAGAGGTCGAGCACGCCGAAGAGCCGGCCGCGCGGCACCGACTGGATGCCGTCCTCGCCGTGCGTGAACTTCGCCTGCAGCGAGAAGAAGAACACCATCTGCGCGAAGGCCAGCGTGATGTTCGCGAAGTAGATGCCGCGGCTGCGGATCGCGAGGGCCCCGATCACCACGCCGAGCGCTCCCGCCACGGCGGTGCCGAACAGGATCGCGATCTCCGGCGCCACGCCCCACTCCTTGGCGGCGTGCGCGGACGCGTAGCCGGCCGCGCCGAGATAGGCCGCGTGCCCGAACGACAGCAGGCCGACGTAGCCGATCAGGAGGTTGAAGGCGCAGGCGAAGAGCGCGAAGCACAGCGCCTTCATGAGGAAGACGGGGTAGATGAAGTACGGCGCCACCGCGAAGAACGCGAGCATCACCACGAAGGCGACGACCTGATGCCGGATGCCGCCGCGCGCGACCCCGGGGGGGGCGCCGGCGGACGCGCTCGGCGCGCTCACTGACCGCGGCCGAAGAGCCCGGCGGGCCGCACGAGCAGCACGAGCGCCATGATCACGAAGATGACCGTGTTCGACGCCTCCGGGTAGAACACCTTCGTGAAGCCCTCGACCACGCCGAGCGCGTAGCCGGTCACGATCGAGCCCATGATCGAGCCGAGGCCGCCGATGACCACGACCGCGAACACCACGATGATGAGGTCCGCGCCCATGAGCGGGTTCACCTGGTACATCGGCGCGGCGAGGACGCCGGCGAGCCCCGCGAGGCCGACGCCGAAGCCGTAGGTCAGCATGATCATCCGCGGCACGTCGATGCCGAACGCCTGCACGAGCACCGGGTTCTCGGTCGCCGCGCGCAGGTTGGCGCCGAGCCGCGTGCGCTCGATCACGTACCAGGTGCCGAGGCACACCGTGAGGGAGAACACCACGACCCACGCGCGGTAGTTCGGCAGGAACATGAAGCCGAGCGCGTGGCCGCCCGTGAGCTGCGCCGGAATCCCGTACGGCAGCCCCGACGACCCGTACTGGTTCCGGAAGAGACCCTGGATCACGAGGGCGAGGCCGAACGTGAGCAGGAGCCCGTAGAGGTGATCGAGCTTGTAGAGGTGCTTGAGCATCGAGCGCTCGAGCACGATGCCGACGAGGCCGACGATGATCGGCGCCAGCAGCAGCGCCCACCAGTAGCCGAGCCCCGCCCCCTGGAGGAGGAAGTACGCCACGAACGCGCCCGTCATGTACAGCGCGCCGTGGGCGAAGTTGATGATGTTGAGGAGGCCGAAGATGACCGAGAGCCCGAGGCTCAGCATCGCGTAGAAGGCGCCGTTGATCAGCCCCAGGAGGAGCTGACCGAACAGGGCCTGCGTCGGAACGCCGAAGATCTGCACGGCTCCCGGTCGCCCCCGCTACTTCTTCACCAGCTCGCAGCCGCCGTCCGCCAGGGGGCGGAACGCCTGCTCGGCCGGAATCGTCGCGCGCACCTTGTAGTAGTCCCACGGCTTCTTCGACTCGGACGGCTTCTTCACCTCGACCAGGTACGCCGGGTGGATCTTGCGGCCGTCGACGCGGATCGTGCCCTTGCCGAAGAGCGGGTCGTCGGTCGGCGTCGCCTTCATCTTCGCGATGACCGCGGTGCCGTCGTCGGACTTCAGCGCCTCGACCGCCTTGAGATAGTGCGTCACCGACGCGTACACGCCGGCGTGGATCATCGTCGGATGGATGCCGCGGTTGCGCTCGCTGAAGCGCTTGGCGAACGCGCGGGTCTGGTCGTTCATGTCCCAGTAGAACGTCGACGTGAAGATCAGGCCCTGCGCCTTGTCGAGGCCGAGCGCATGGACGTCGGTGAGGAAGACGAGCAGGCCCGCGAAGTTCTGGCCGCCCTTCACGATGCCGAACTCGGCGCCCTGCTTGATGGCGTTGGTCGTGTCGCCGCCCGCGTTCGCGAGGCCGATGATCTTCGCCTTCGAGGCCTGCGCCTGCAGGAGGAACGAGGAGAAGTCCTGGGTGTTGAGCGGGTGGCGCACCTTGCCGAGCACCTTGCCGCCGCCCTTGGTGACGACCGCCTCGACGTCGCGCTCGAGCGCGTGCCCGAACGCGTAGTCCGCGGTGATGAAGAACCAGGAGTCGGCGCCGCCCTTCACGAGCGCGTTGCCGGTGCCGTTGGCGAGCGCCCACGTGTCGTACGTCCAGTGGACCGTGTTCGGCGAGCACGCCTTGCCCGTGAGGTCCGAGCTGGCCGCGGACGAGACGAGGAACGCCTTCTTCTTGTCCTTCGTGATCTGGTTCACGGCGAGCGCCACGCCGGAGTTCGGGACGTCGACGATCACGTCGACCTTCTCCGCGTCGTACCACTGCCGCGCGATCTGGGAGCCGACGTCCGCCTTGTTCTGGTGGTCGGCGAAGATGATCTCGGTCTTGAGCCCCTTCTTGTCCGCGCCGTAGTCCTCGACGGCCATCCGCGCGGCCACCACCGAGCCCTGCCCCGCGAGGTCCGCGTAGAGGCTCGACTGGTCGTTCAGCACCCCGATCTTGATGACGCCGTCCGAGATGCCGCTCTGCGCCACGGCGCCGCTTCCCGCGAACGCGGCCGCCGTCGCGACCAGGGCGGCGATTGCCAGTGCCTTGAACCTGTGCATCGTGCGCTCTCCTTTCGAGCGCCGGCCTCGCCGGCGCCTACACCCCGAGATACTCGTGCAGCTTGTCCATCGACGCGTCCAGCCGGTCGTTGTCGATCGTGTCGACAACGCGCCCGCGCTCCATGACGTAGTGGCGGTCGGCCACGGTCGCCGCGAAGCGGAAGTTCTGCTCGACCAGCAGCACCGTGAAGCCCTCGGCCTTGAGGCGGCGCAGCGTCGCGCCGATCTGCTGGACGATCACGGGCGCGAGCCCTTCGGTGGGCTCGTCCAGGAGGAGCAGGCGCGCGCCCGTGCGCAGGATGCGCCCGATCGCGAGCATCTGCTGCTCGCCGCCCGAGAGCTTCGTGCCCTGGCTCCGCAGCCGCTCTTTCAGATTCGGGAACAGTCCGAAGATCGCCTCGCTGGTCATCCCGCCGGGACGAACCACGGGCGGCAGCAGGAGGTTCTCCTCGACGCTCAGGCTGGCGAAGATACCGCGCTCCTCGGGGCAGAAGGCGACCCCGAGCCGGGCGATGCGATGCGACGGCAGCCCGATCGTCTCGCGCCCGTCGAACACGACCGACCCGCGCCGCTGGCCGACGATGCCCATGATCGCCTTCAGCGTGGTCGTCTTGCCCGCGCCGTTGCGCCCGAGCAGCGTGACGGTCTCGCCCGGCCGCACGTCGAACGCCACGCCGTGCAGGATGTGCGACTCGCCGTACCAGGCGTGCAGGTCCTTCACGGCCAGGAGCGGCTCAGGCATGCCCGGCCCCCATGTAGGCCTGGATGACCTCGGGATTGCGTGAGACCGTCGCGTAGTCGCCCTCGGCGAGCACCTCGCCGCGCGCGAGCACCGTGATGGTGGAGCAAAGGTGCTCCACCACGCTGAGGTTGTGCTCCACCATGAGGACCGTGCGGTTCTGCGCGACCTGCTTGATGAGCGCGGAGATCCGCTCGACGTCGTCGTGCGCCATGCCGGCGGTGGGCTCGTCGAGCAGCATCATCTCGGGATCGAGCGCGAGCGTGGTGGCGATCTCCAGCGCGCGCTTGCGGCCGTACGGCAGCTCCACCGCCGTGACGCCCGCGTACTCCGAGAGGCCGACCGCGTCGACCAGCTCGAGCGCGCGGGGCGTGAACGCGCCCAGCACCGACTCCGAGCGCCAGAAGTCGAACGACGAGCCGCGCTGCCGCTGGAGCGCGATGCGCACGTTCTCGAGCACGGTCAGGTGGGGGAACACCGCGGAGATCTGGAACGAGCGCGCGATGCCGAGCCGGGCGACGTCCGCCGGCCGCAGGCGGGTGATCTCGCGGCCGTTGTAGAGGATCCGGCCGCGCGTCGGGGTCAGGAACTTCGTCAGCAGGTTGAAGCAGGTCGTCTTGCCGGCGCCGTTCGGGCCGATGAGCGCGTGGATCGTGCCGCGGCGGACCCTGAGCGTCACGTCCTTGACCGCCACGAAGCCGCGGAACTCCTTGGTGAGCCCGGCGGTCTCGAGGATCACCTCGGACGCCGGTTTGGTGTTGTCTGTCACGGGGTTGTACCATCACTCGCGCTCTGCCACCATGTCAAGCGAGGAGGCCCCCGCCATGCCACGACTCACCCGCCGCAGCTTCCTCCGCACCGCCGTCTCCGCCGCCGTCGCCGCCGGGCCTCTGGCGCCGGCGGTCGCGCGCGCGCAGACCTCGATCAGGATCGGCACGGCGGTGCTCGGCGACTACGGCCTCGCGGGCCCGATCATCGCCGGCATCGAGAAAGGCTTCTTCAAGGCGCAGGGCCTCGCCGTCGAGTTCATCCCCTTCCGCGGCGGCCCCGACCTGTCGAAGGCGGTGCTCAGCGGCGACGTGCTGCTCGGCATCAGCGGCGCGACGGACGTCCTCGTGTTCCGCGAGCGGGGCGCGCCGATCAAGATGATCGCCACGCACGTGCACGGCAACTACTTCACCCTCAACGTCGGGCCGGACGTGAAGACCGTCGCGGACCTGAAGGGCAAGTCGATCGGCGTGACCGCGCCCGGCGCCACCACGTGGGTCATGGCGCGGATGCTCGCCCGCAAGCAGGGCTGGAGCGACAAGGACCTGCAGATCGTGCCGCTCGGCGGCCTCGACGCGCAGCTCGCCGCGCTCACCCGCAAGGAGACCGCCGGCTTCGTGTGGGGCGACGCGGGCGCCGTGCTCGAGCAGCAGAAGAAGTCGCGGCTCCTGTTCCGCTTCGACGAGGTGACGCCGAAGTGGATCAGCCTGAACCAGTACGTCACCGAGGATGCGATCAAGAAGCAGGCCGACACGATCCGCAAGGCGCAGCGCGGGCTCTTCCAGGCCATCAAGAGCCTGAAGGCCAACCCGCGGGACTCGGCGGAGGCGATCGGCAAGCGGATGGGCTGGACGGCGGACGAGGTCGCGTTCGGGCACACCCGCGTGACCGGCGCGCTCTTCTCCGAGGACGGGCGCTTCGAGCTGGACGCGCTCAAGGCGATGCAGGACGTGCTGCTCGAGGAGAAGGTGCTCGCGAAGCGCCTGCCGATCGAGGAGCACGTCGTCAACGACTTCGTGCCGGTGCGCGTCTGACGGCACGCACCCGTGACCGCCTCCGGCGGTCACTTGTCTTCGCGTTGTTCATCCTCGGCGGGGCGGGCACGGCGCACGCCCAGGTCTTCCTCGGCTCGCGTCCCGACCCCCTTCTCACGGTCGGCCCCCTCTTCGTCACCGCGACCGTCACGCCGGGGCTCGGCGACGTCGCCATGGAGATCATGTGGGGACTCAACGCGCCCGCGACGCGCAGCGCCGCCGAGCTCGAGCAGACGATCTACCTGCTGTGGCCGGGCGAGATCGTGCCCGATCCCGCCGCCGGCAAGGCCGACCCCGCGCTCAACAGGTTCATCGAACAGCGCGGGTTCACCGTCGTGGAGGACGGGCGCGTGCCGCTCGTGGCGAAATCGGCGTACCAGCTGCAGACCGACGCGCCGCCGGAGCCCATCCCCGGCGGCGCGGCCTTCGTCACGTTCGTCCGCCAGGGCGGCGCGCTCGGGCTCACGCCGCCCGCCACGTACATCCGCATCCCGTGGCACCCGAAGCTGGCGAACCGCGCCTGGCTCATGAGCCTGCGCTTCCAGGCGCGCGGGATGCTGAAGCCCACGCCGGCCACCTGGCTCGAATCGACATTCTGGGGCGCGCGCCATCGGTTCGAGCTGTCGTGGCACGAGCTGCGCCCGCGCGCGGTCTTCCCGGTGTACTTCGAGCACCGTGACCGCGTGCTCCGGCTCGACGAAGATCCCTCCCAGCTCATCGTGGACTTCACCGACGCCGATCGGCTGAAGATCGACGAGATCACGCCGGGCACCGCGACGCGGCGGCGGGACGAGACGCTCGAGCGGACCGAGGTCGTGGCCCGCTACCTCGAGGCCGGCGAGGGGCTGGCGCCCCAGGCGCTCACCGTGCAGTTCGGGTACTTCTCGGGGGTCCAGTCGTGGGCGCCCATCCTCATCCCGATCCTCTTCTTCGTGCTCGGCAACTTCGTCCGTCCCCCGATGGAGGGCATGGTGAAGAAGCTCGGACGGACGTTCGTCTCCCGTCTGGCGATCGGCCCGCGAAAGGCGGGACCGCCCGACCGCGAGAGCGGCGTGGTCCTCACGCGCGAGCAGCTCGCGCGGATCGTGCCGCAGCAGACGACCCGCGAGCAGGTGCTCGCGCTCGCGCGCGGGGCGCCGGAAGAGTTCGAGCAGCGCCACGCGCCGGACAAGCGCACGCTCATCTTCCGCGGCCGCCGCGTGGTGCCGCGCCGCGCGCGGCGGTTCGGCTGGGTCAGCGCGGTCGGCGCGTGGGACGTCGAGCACCACGAGGTGGAGATCGAGCTCGACCGCGATGTCGTGCAGACCGTGCAGGCGCGCGTCCGCCGCGCGGAGATGGCCGACCCCGAGACGGCGTGAGCGCGGACGATCCGGTACGTTGACTGCCGTAGCCGCGTCTCAGCGCGACTGTGTCAGCCAGTGCTCCGCGACCGCGCGGCACGTCGTGAACCACACGCCCTTCTTCGCCTTCATGAACCGGAGCAGCTTGCGCAGCATGAGCATACGCGAGCCGTGGCCGATCACTTCCGGGTGGCACGTGAGGTTGAAGAGGCCGCCCCACTCGTACATCGCGAGGAACTCGTCGCGCCAGACGCCGTAGATCGCCTCGGCGGTGTTCATCGGCCGGTTCAGCACGAGCGGGTTGAACATGAAGTACGGCGCGTCGTCCAGCGTCCACTGCACCGGCAGCTCCACGATCGACGTCCCGGGATGGACGTACGGGAACACGTCGTCCATCAGGTTCGACGAGTACGTCATCCTGTGCTGCTTCACGCAGGCGAGCGTGATCGGCGTCAGGTCCCACGCGGGCGCGCGGTAGCCCGCCGGCTTCACGCCGAGCACCGCGTCGAGCGCGCGCATCCCCTGCGCGAACGCCTGCCGCTCGCCCTCGGGGTTGTCCGGCGTGGCGCGCTCGTGGAGATAGCCGTGGTGGCCGATCTCGTAGCCCGCATCCCGGATGCGCTTCGACTCCGCCGGGTACTTCTCCGCGACCCAGCCGGGGATGAAGAACGTCGCGGGCAGCTTCTCGGCCTTCAGCACGTTGAGGATGCGGTCGACGCCGACCTTCGGGCCGTAGTGGCCCTGCGACATGATCCCGGGCCGCTCGGCCAGCGCGGGGTCGCGCGAGAGCCAGCCGGACTCGGCGTCGAAGTCGAACGTGAGCGTGACGGCGACCTTCGCGTTCTTCGGCCAGGGCGATTTCATCGACTCCCCGTGGCGCAGGTGCGTGCGCTCAGCGCGCCGCGAACTTGTCTTCGATCGACTTCCACCAGTCGAAGCCGACCTTCTTGAAGATGTCCATCGGCCCCATGACGGGCCCGTCCTTCGGCCAGTCGGTGCCGGTCTGCTTGAGCTTCCCGAGCGCCTCCTCGATGGCGGGGACGGCGGCGCGCATGCAGACGCCCGGGAAGATCACCATCTTGAAGCCGAGGTCCTCCAGCTCCTTCACGGTCAGGCCCGGCGTCTTGCCGCCCTGCACCATGTTGGCGAGCAGCGGCGCCTTCACCTCGCGCGCCACCCGCTGGATCTCCTCCACCGTCTGCGGCGCCTCGAAGAAGATCAGGTCGGCGCCCGCTTCGCGATAGAGGTTCGCGCGCGCGATCGCGTCGTCGAGCCCGGTGACCGCGCGTGCGTCCGTGCGCGCGATGACCACGAAATCCGGGTCGGTCTTGTACTCCACCGCGGCGCGGATCTTGTCGGCGAACTCCTTCGCCTCCACGACCTGCTTGCCCGCGATGTGGCCGCACTTCTTCGGCGCCACCTGGTCCTCGATGTGCAGGCCCGCCACGCCCGCCTTCTCGTACTCGCGCACGGTGCGGACGACGTTGAGCGCGTTGCCGTAGCCCGTGTCGGCATCCGCGATCAGCGGCAGCGAGATGCAGCTCGCGAGGTGCCCGGCGTGGCTCGCCATCTCGGTGAGAGTCGCGAGGCCGAGGTCGGGCTGGCCGAGGTGCGACGCCGCCGTCCCGGCGCCCGTCATGTAGACCGCCTTGAAGCCGGCCGCCTCGATGAGGCGGGCGGAGAACCCGTCGTAGGCGCCGGGCGCGACGATGATCCCGGGCTCCTCGAGCATCTTGCGCAGCCTGGTGGTGGGACGCATGCGGAATCCTTTCCTGATCGGACGATGTCGGAAGAGTACTACGGTAGGCTTGGACGATGACGGGAGAGACGCCATGGCCATGAAGGTGCTCGCGATCTCCGGCAGCCTGCGCAAGGATTCCTTCAACCGCAAGGCGCTCCAGCACGCCAAGCGCCTCGCCGCCGCCGCGGGCGCCGAGGTCGAGGAGCTGGACCTCAAGACGCTCGCGCTCGCCATGTACGACGGCGACCTCGAGACGAACGGGCTCCCTGACAACGTCAAGACGCTCAAGGCGCGCGTCGAGGCCGCGGACGTGCTGCTGATCGCCACGCCGGAGTACAACCACTCGATCTCCGGCGCGCTGAAGAACGCGATCGACTGGCTCACGCGCGGCAGTAACTCGCTCGCGGGCAAGTGGGCCGTCATCCTCGGCGTGTCGGTGGGCGTCTACGGTACGCTCCGCGCGCAGCAGCACCTGCGCCAGATGCTCACCGCGCTCGACGTGATGATCCTGCCGCAGCCCCAGGTGCTGATCGGCCCGTCGGCGACCGCGTTCGACGCCGACGGGGCGCTCACCGACAAGGTCATGGACGGACGGCTACGGGCGCTGGTCGACAAGACCCTGCAGACGGCGGCCACGCTCAAGGGGTGAAGTACCACTTCTCGGGGATCGCCGGTCAGGGCATGAATCCCCTCGCCCGCCTCATGCGCGCGTGGGGCCACGAAGTGCAGGGCTCGGATCGCGCGCTCGATCAGGGCAAGCAGGCAGACCTCGCGGAGACGCTGCGCGGGCTCGGGATCACGCTCCTCCCCCAGGACGGCACCGCGGTCACCGTCGACGTGCGGCGCTTCGTCTACTCCACCGCCGTCGAAGCCGAGACGCCCGAAGTCCGCGCGGCGCGCGCCCTCGGCATCGAGCGCGTGCCGCGCCCGGCGCTGCTGGCGGAAGTGGTGAACGCGGGCGCGCCGGGCGTCGCCGTCGCCGGCACGAGCGGCAAGAGCACCGTGACCGGGATGATCGGCTGGATCCTCCGCCGCGCCAAGGTGCCGACGACCGTCCTGGGCGGCGCCGCGCTCGTCGGCGAAGGCGTCTCCGGCTGCTTCGCGGCCGGCCCGGCGAAGGCGCCGGTGGTGGCGGAGGCGTGCGAGTCGGACGGCACGCTGGTCGGCTATCACGCGGGCATCGGGGTCATCCTCAACGTCAGCCGCGACCACGAGGAGCTCGCCGCGCTCCGCGCGCAGTTCACGACGTTCGCGACGCAGTGCCGGATCCTGCTGGTGAACGCCGCGAGCGCGGAGGCGCGCGCGATCGGCGAGGCGGTCGGCTGTCGGATGTTTGGCCGGGCGGAGGGCGCGCACTATCGGCTCGAGGTGCGGAGCGCGGGCCCGGAGCGCGCCACGGGCACGCTCTACGCGCCGGGCCGCACGCTGGCGCTCGACGTGCCGCAGCCCGGCGTGCACAACCTCGAGAACGCGGCGGCCGCGGCGGCGGTGGCGCTCGAGCTCGGCGTGCCGCCGGGCGCGATCGTCGGCGCGCTCCGCTGGTTCCCGGGCGTCGCGCGGCGCTTCGACGTCGTGGGCACCTCGCCGAGCCGGATTCGCGTCGTCGACGACTACGCGCACAACGCGGACAAGATCCGCGCGGCGATCAGCACCGCGCAGACCGCGGGCCGCGTGGTCGCGGTCTTCCAGCCGCACGGCTTCGGCCCCGCGCGCTTCCTGCGCCCCGAGCTGCGCGAGCTGCTGCCGGCGCTCCTGCGCCCCGAGGACCGGTTCTGCTACGCGGAGATCTTCTACGCGGGGGGCACGGTGGCGAAAGACCTGTCGAGCCGCGACCTCGCTGAGGATCTGCCCGCGTCACTCCGCGCGGGCTACGCGGAGAGCCACGCGGCGGTCGTGCGGTGGGTGCGCGCCGAAGCGAAGCCCGGCGACACCGTGCTGATCATGGGCGCGCGCGATCCGGACCTGCCGGCGCTCGGGCGGGCGGTGCTCGCCGCGCTCGGCTAGAGCGCGCGGTCGCCCGCAGACGCCCTACCCGGTCGTGAACTTCTGCGCTACGCGGTCTGCAACGCCGGCACGCGCCCCCCGACGATCTCCCGGTGGAGCCGCTGCGTCTCGCCGTCCGGTGTGAGGCCGAACTCGCGCCGCAGCGCCGCCGCGCACGCCGCGAACTGACGGACGGCAGCGCCGCGCCGGTCCGTCGCGGCGTACACGCGCATGAGCGTGCGGTGCACCGCTTCCAGGCACGGATCGAAGGCGAGCAGGCGTAGCCCCACGTGGATCGCGGCTTCGGGCTGCTCGTTGTCCACGTGCAGGCGGAGAAGCCGCCCGAGCACCTGGATGGCCGTTTCACGCAGCCGCTCGCGCTCCACCGTGAGCCACTCGTCGAACGGCTCCTCCGCCACCTCGAGGCCCTGGAGCAGGTCGCCGCGATAGAGCTCAGCGGCGGCGATGAGGGCCTCGCGCCCGGCCTGCGCGGCGGCGCTCTGGAACACGAGCGCGTCCACCACCACGCGCGAGGCGTCGAGCACGATGTGGCCGTCGACGTCGGCGACGATCGGGCCCACCGCCGGATCCAGCGCGCGGCGCAGGAGGAAGAGCGACTGCCGGAGGTTCAGGCGCGCCGGCGTCGTTGGCGCGTCGGGCCACAGCAGCGCGGCCAGCCGGTCGCGCCCCTGCGGGACGCGCGGATGCAGCGCGAGGAACGCGAGCAGCGCGCGCGGCTTCTTCATGGTGATCCCGATCGGCCCGCCGGCCTGCGCCCCCGCGTGAAACGTCCCGAGCACCGTGAGATGGAGCTCCATCGATCGGGCCTCCGAGTCGCCGTGATTGCCCTGCATGCCCGCGTTGTAGCGTCCGCGCCGTCACCCGCCCGTCAGGGGCGCCGTCAAAAATCGCGGCAGAAGCGCGGGGCATGTCCAGGGAACGGCGGCCCGCCGTCACTGCGACAGACCGGTCTCGTTCAAAACGTCCAGTTCGCCCGTGGGCCACAGGGTTTTTTCCGGCGGGGGTCATCTTGACGCCACTTTTGACGATAGCCATGACGGGGGCATGACGGCGCGGGCGGTACAAACGCACCCGGAAAGGAGGTGGGCGATGAAGACAGTGAAGCGGACGCGGGTGCTGCGGGTGAGCTCGGAGACGTCGTTCGTGCTCAGCGGGCTGATGGTCGGGATCGTGGTCATGGCGCACCAGGCGAAGGACGGCGTGTCGCTCGGCATCGGGCTGGGGCTCCTCGGCGTCGCGGCGGTAGCCCTGACGGTGGCGCTGCGGTGGAGCCGCTGAGGTGACCGAAGTCACCGCCTCCGATACGCAGGACGTGTTCGCGGAGGCCGAGGCGCTGATGTGCCTCGACGGCGACCGCGCGCTGCTGCGCGCGCTGCTGAGGCTCTTCGTCGAGCTCTCGCCGCTCCTGCTCGGCGACGTCTCGCTCGCCCAGAGCCGCGGCGACGCGGAGAAGCTCGTGCGCCTGGCGCGCCGCCTCGAGGCGAGCGCGGCGCAGATCTGCGCCTACCGGGTGGCGACCGCAGCGCGCGAGGTGGCGGCCGTCGCGGCCCGGGACGGCGCGGCGGCCTGCTCGCCCGCCATCGGCCGCGTCGCGTCCGAGCTCGCGCAGCTGCTGGCGCGGATCGGGACCGCGGACTGACGCGATCGCGTCAGCGCCAGTGCGAGAGGCGGTCGTTCAGCCAGTCGAGCGCGAGCACGATGGCGATCGACGCCGCCGACACGAGCGCGGTTGCCGCGAACAGCTCGGGCGCCTTGAAGCCGTTCGCCAGCGCACCCATCACGTAGCCCATGCCCCGCACGCCCGCGAACATCTCCACCACCAACACGCCCAACAGGCAGAAGACGATGCCCAGGCGCATCCCCGCGAGCACCGACGGCACCACCGCGGGGAGGATGACCTTCCAGTAGAGTTGCCACGCGCCGGCACCGTACGCGCGCGCGACCGTGATCAGCGTGCGGTCCACGTCGCGCACGCCGCCCATCACCAGCAGCATGATCGGAAACGTCGCGTGCAGCGTGCCGTAGAGCACCGCGGGTGTCGTGCCGAAGCCGGTGAGCATGATGATCCACGGCAGCACGAGGATCTTCGGAATGCCGTAGGCGGCGATCACGAACGGATTGAGCACGTCGCGCAGCAGGCGCACCGAGCCGACGAGGATCCCGAGCCCCACGCCGAGGACCACCGCGATCACGTACGCCACCGCGGTCTTGAGCAGCGTGTCGCCGAGCCCCGCCAGCGCCGCCGGGCCGACGGCGGCGAGCGCGCGGGCCACCGCGGACGGCGCGGGAACGAACGCCGCGTCCACCCACCCCGCGCGCGCGACGACCTCCCAGACGACGAGCACGGCCGCGATGCTGACGACCTGGAGCGCCCGCACCCGCGCGGTCATTCGCTCCACCGGCGCGCGCGATGCTCGACCAGGCTCGCGACCGCGTCGGAGGCGACGACGAGCAGCAGCGTGACGATCACGAGCGCGATGTAGTCGGCCGTCCGGAAGAGGCCGTACGCGTGGTTGATCAGCGACCCGATGCCCGCCCGCGAGCCCAGGATCTCGCCCACGATCACGCCGACGACCGTGAGCGCGAGCCCGGTGCGGAGCCCGCCGGCCAGCGTGAACAGCATGGCCGGGATCATGACCTTCACGAACGTCGTGAGCGGCCCGGCGCCGAACGCCCGCGCCACCGTGAGCAGGTGGCCGCTCACCTGCCGGATGCCGGCGAGCACGGCCAGCGTGATCGGAAAGAACCCGAGCAGGAAGCCGAACGCGATCTTCGACGCGGAGTCGAGGCCGAAGAACAGCATCAGCGACGGGTACCAGACGACCGCCGGCACCGCGTAGAGCGCGGCGAGGATCGGCCCGTACGCGCGGCCGAGCGTGCGATAGAGGCCCAGCGCGAATCCCGACGTAAGCCCGGCGGACACCGCGAGCGCGTAGGCGATGGCGATCTCGCGGGCGGTGACCAGCAGATGGCGCGGCAGGTCGGGAAACGCTTCCAGCGTGAGGACGCCCGCGAGCGCCGGCAGCACCACCGACGGCGGCGCCGCGAGCAGCGGGCTCACGAAGCGCGCGGCGATCTCCCAGCCGATGACGAGCGCGGCCACGATCGCCGCGCGCGCGAGCGCGATCGTCACGTGCTCTCCGCGATCGCGCGCAGCGACTCCTCACGGATCTCGCCCCAGAGCTTGGCGCGCAGCGCGACGATCTCCGGCGCCTCGATCGCGCGCGGATACTCGTACGGCAGGTCGAGGACCATCTTGATCCGGCCGGGCCGCGCGGTCATCACCGCCACGCGCGTGGACAGCGCCACGGCTTCCTGCAGGCTGTGGGTGACGAAGATCACGGTCTTGCGCGTGCGGCGCCAGATCTCCAGCAGCCACTCGCCCATCAGCACGCGTGTCTGCTCGTCGAGCGCGCCGAACGGCTCGTCCATCAGCACGATCTTGGTGTCGAGCGCGAGCGCGCGCGCGATGGCCACGCGCTGGCGCATGCCGCCGGAGAGCTCGCGCGGATACTTCTCGGCGAACGGCCGGAGCCCGAGCGGGCCGAGCAGCTCGGTCGCGATGCGCCGCCGCTCGCCGCGCGCCATGCCGCGCAGCTCCAGCCCGAACTCGACGTTCTCGAGCGCGGTGCGCCACGGGAAGAGGCCGGGGTCCTGGAACACGGTCGCGACCCGCGTCGGGTCCGGGCGCGTGACGGGCGCGCCGGCGACGAGCACGCGCCCGGCATCGGGCGCGGCAAGCCCGCCGATCATCGCGAGCAGCGTGGACTTGCCGCAGCCGGAGGGCCCGATCAAGGTGAAGAACGCGCCTTCGTCGACGGCGAGCGACACGTCGGCAAGCGCGTCAACGGCACCGGACCGTGTCTGATACCGCTTGGACACATGCTCGACCGCGATGAGCACTGGGGCCGCCACGCGCAGAGAATACTCGACTCGGCGACGGCGGCCGCTCCGAGCGCGGGCTTCGCCCGCGCACTCCGAGCGGGCTGTTACGGAACGACGGGGGAGGCTTGGAGGGGGCCGTCCGCGGCCCCCTCCATGTGCGCAATCAGGGCGAAGCCCCTCTCCGGACTAAAGCTGGAGGATGTGGCGCGCGATCACGAGGCGCTGCACTTCCGACGTGCCCTCGCCGATCTCCGTGAGCTTGGCGTCGCGGAAGATGCGCTCCACCGGGAACTCGGTGATGTAGCCCGCGCCGCCGTGGATCTGCACGGCGCGCGTCGCCGCCTTCATGCAGGCCTCGGAGGCGAAGAGCTTCGCCATCGCCGCCTCGTGCATCGCCGGCCGCCCCTGGTCCTTGAGCCAGGCGGCGCGCAGCGTGAGCAGGCGCGCGGTCTCCACGTCGGTCGCCATCTCCGCGATCATCCCCTGCAGGCCGTTCAGCTCGGCGAGGGTCTTGCCGAACACCGACCGCTCCTTCATGTACTTCACCGCCTGGTCCACGGCGGCCTGGCCGATGCCGACGGCCATCGCGGCCATCGCGATGCGCCCGCCCTCCAGGACCTTCATCGCCTGGACGAAGCCCTCCCCGCGCGCGCCGACGAGGCTGCCTTCCGGGATCCAGCAGTCCTCGAAGATCAGCGGCGCGGTGTCGGAGGCGTGCAGGCCCAGCTTGCGGTACGGCGTGCCGGCGGTGAAGCCCTTCGTGCCCTTCTCGACGATGAAGGCCGACACGCCCTTGGCGCCGCGCGGGTCCGTGCGCGCCATGACCACGGCCACGCCGCCCACGCTGCCGTTCGTGATGAACGCCTTCTCCCCGTTGAGCACGAAGCCGCCGTCGCGCTCCTCGGCCTTCGTGCGCAGGGCCGCGGCGTCCGAGCCGGCGTTCGGCTCGGTCAGGCCCCACGCGCCGAGGAGCTCGCCGGAGGCCAGGCGCGGCAGGTACTTGTCCTTCTGCGCCTTCGAGCCGTGCATCGCGATGTGGTTGGTGCCGAGCGAGTTGTGCGCCCACATGCCGATGCCCACCGACGCGTCGCCCCGGTTCAGCTCCTCCACGATGCACGCGTACGAGACGTAATCGAGCCCGGCGCCGCCGTGCTCCGGATCGACCAGCACCCCGAGGAAGCCGAGCTCCGCGAGCTTCTTGAAGATCTCGTGCGGGAACTCGTGGCGCTCGTCGAACGGGGCGATCTTGTCGCCGAGCTCTGCTTCCGCGAACTGGCGGGCGACGTCCCGGATGTGCTTCTGCTCGGCGCTCAGCTCGAAGTCCACGGCTACACCGCGGCGCGGATGTGCTCGCGCACGAAGCGCACGATGTCCTGGGTGGACGTGCCGGGCGTGAAGAGCTCCTTCACGCCGATCGCCTTGAGACCCGCGATGTCCTCGGGCGGGATGATGCCGCCGCCGAACACCGCGACGTCGTCGGCGCCCTTCTCCTTCAGCAGCTCGAGCACGCGCTTGAAGAGGTAGTTGTGCGCGCCGGACAGCACGCTGAGCCCGATCGCGTCGGCGTCTTCCTGGATCGCGGTCGCCACGATCTGCTCGGGCGTCTGGTGCAGGCCCGTGTAGATGACCTCGAACCCGGCGTCGCGCAGCGCGCGCGCGACGATCTTGGCGCCGCGGTCGTGGCCGTCGAGCCCGGGCTTCGCGACCACGACGCGCACCGACCGCTCGGCGGCCATCACTTGCCTCCCAGCGCGGCGGTGATCTTCGCGGCGTTGGCGAGGATCTCGTCGCGGTTGCCGGGGACGAGCTTCCAGTCGAAGCCCTTGCCGTCGTTCGCGAAGCGCGGGACCAGGTGCAGGTGGAGGTGCGGCACCGACTGGAACGCGGCGGCGCCGTTCGCCTGCATCACGTTGAGCCCGTCCGCGTTCACCGCCGCCGTCACCGCCGTGCCCACGCGCTTCGCGGTCGCCACGGCGGCCGCGAGGTCGGCGGGGTCCGCGTCGAAGATCGTCGGCGCGTGCGCCTTGATGATGACGAGGCTGTGCCCCGGGTTCAGCGGGTTGATGTCCATGATGGCGAACGTGCGCGCGTCCTCGTACAGCTTCGCCGACGGGATCTGCCCGTCGCGGATCTTGCAGAACACGCAGTCGGGGGCGGTGTTCATGAGGGGGCTCCTGCCTTCGCGCCGACTTTGGCGACGACGTCTTCCATCCGGTAGCCGTAGATCTGCGGCGCTTCCGCGCCGGCCAGCGTGAGCCAGGCGTCGAGCTGCGAGCGGTGGTGGACCTCGTGCTCCACCATCGCCATGAGGAAGCGCCACGCGCTGACCGACCCGCCGTCGAGGTCGGCGACCTTCTCACGCAGCCGCGCGTCCGGCAGCGCGGCGAGGCGGGTCATCTGCGCGCGGTGCACGTCGTCGAAGCGCGCGCGGCTCACCGCCCACGCCTCCGCCGGCCCGAGCTCGAGGTCGGTCGTGAACCGGTCCTCGACCACCTTCGTGACGAAGAACGCCTCGGCGCCGGTCAGGTGGCGGACGATCTGCGCGCACGTCCACTCGTCGCTCTTCGGCTTGAAGCCGGCGAGCAGCGGCCCGACGCGGTCGACGGCGACGGCGGTGCGCCGCCGTACGCCGTCGAAGTACTTCACGAACTCCGCGACGGAGGTGATCACGGCCGCGTCAGACCTGGACGGTCCACCCGCGGGTGTCGGGCTCGGTCCCGTACTGGATGCCCACGATCGTGTCGTAGAGCTTCTGGGTGAGCGGCCCGATGCCGCCGCCGTTCACCACGATGCGCTCGCCCTGGTAGGCCAGCTCGCCGACGGGCGAGATGACCGCGGCCGTGCCCGTGCCCCACACTTCCTGGAGCGTCCCCTTGTGCGCGGCCTCGACCACTTCGTCGATGGTGATCGGGCGCTCCGACACGCGCAGCCCCCACTCGCGGGTGAGCGCGAGCACGGAGTCGCGGGTCACGCCCGCGAGGATCGTGCCGGCGAGCGGCGGCGTGATCACCTCGTCGCCGATCTTCATCATGATGTTCATGGTGCCGACTTCCTCGATGTACTTGCGGTGCACGCCGTCGAGCCACAGCACCTGCGTGAAGCCCTCGTGCTTGGCGTCCTCCGCCGCGTGCAGGCTGGCCGCGTAGTTCGCCATCGTCTTCGCCTCGCCGAGCCCGCCGACGACCGCGCGCACGTAGTTGTCGATGACCTTGATCTTCACGGGCGCCATGCCCTCGGCGTAGTACGCGCCGACCGGCGAGAGGATCACGAAGTAGAGGTACTGCTTCGCCGGGCGCACGCCGAGGAACGGCTCGCTCGCGATGATCGTCGGGCGGATGTAGAGCGAGGTCCCGACGGCGGACGGCACCCAGTCCCGGTCGACGTCCACGATGGTCGTGAGCGACGTCATGACCAGCGCGGGATCCATCGGCGGGATGCAGAGCTTCTCCGCCGTGCGGTTCAGCCGTTGCACGTGCTTGTCCGGGCGGAAGAGCCGGATCGTGCCGTCCTTGCCGCGGAACGCCTTCAACCCCTCGAACAGACCCTGGCCGTAGTGCAGCACGGCCGTCGCCGGGTCGAGCGCGAGCGGGCCGTACGGCTCCACGCGCGGGTCGTACCAGCCCTTTTCCTCCTGGAAGTCCACGAGGAACATGTGGTCGGTGAAATCCGTGCCGAAGGCGAGGTCCTTGTCCTTCGGCTTGTCCTTCTTCTGCGCCGCCTTTATGATGCGGATCGCGTCGCTCATCGCTGTCTCCCCTGCGCGTCGCGCAGCGTCTTGATCTGCGTGCGGTGGTCCAGCAGGTGCAGCCGCTGGCACATCGCGTACCCCTTCCACGTGAGATCCATGTCGAAGAACTCTTCCGTGCCGTCGGCACGGTTGAAGACCAGGATCGTTCGCGCGGTGGCGCCGGCGGGCGGTTCGCTCTCGATGGCCCGCCCGAGCAACGCGTCGACTTCCGCGTTGGCGGCGCGCATGCCCTCGAGCAGCTCAGCGAACGGCACCCGGTGCGCGGCACCGGACACGATGCCCTCGTACACCGGCACCGCGGGCGGCGTGCGCCCGTCGATCAGGCAGCGCAGCTCGTCCGCCACGCGGATCGTGCCCTGCGCCACGTGGTCGACCACCTGCGCGATCGTCCACTGCCCCGGTACGACTGACGCCCGAGCGGCCTCCTCGGCCACTCCGTCGACCGCGGCGTCGAGCTCGACGACCGCCGCGCGCATGCGCGCGCGAATCTGCTGGGGCGTCATGGCTTCGGCGCGGCTCGTCAAATACTCCTGCGCCTTGGCCTTCTCCGGGGACGTGGGGGTGTGGGGGTCCTGTGTTGCGGGGCCCCCATGTTCAACGTGCTCAGTCGTCATGTGCGCCTCAAAAGATGATCGGCTCGCGGTAGAGGCCGAAGACCTGGCGATAGACGTCGGAGATCTCGCCGAGGCTCACGTAGTCCTTCACGGAGTCCACGAGGATCGGCATGAGGTTCTGGCCGTTGCGGCAGCCGTCCGCGAGCTGCTTGAGCCGGCGCTCCACCTTCGCCATGTCGCGCGCGGCCTTGAAGCGCCCCGTGCGCTCGATCTGCTCGAGCTCCACCGCCTCGTCGATCTTGAGGAAGTGGATCGGCTTCTCTTCCTTCATCACGTACTTGTTCACCCCGACCGTGACCTTCTCCTTCCGGTCCTCCATGAGCTGGTACCGGTAGGCGGCGTCCGCGATCTCCTTCTGCGGATAGCCCTGGTCGATGGCCGCGATCATGCCGCCCATGCGGTCGATGGCCGCGATGTACTCGGCGGCCTTCGCCTCCATCTGGTCCGTGAGCGACTCGAGGAAGTACGAGCCGCCGAGCGGGTCGATGGTGAGCGGCGCCCCCGTCTCCTCCGCGATGATCTGCTGCGTGCGGAGCGCGACCGTCACCGCGTCTTCGGTGGGCAGCGCCCACGTCTCGTCGTACGAGTTCGTGTGCAGCGACTGCGCGCCGCCGAGCACGGCGGCGAGCGCCTGCATGGCCACGCGCGCGATGTTGTTGAGCGGCTGCTGCGCGGTCGCCGACACGCCCGCCGTCTGCGTGTGCGTGCGCAGGAGCATCGACGCCGCCTTCTTCGCGCCGTAGCGCTCCTTCATGTAGCGCGCCCACAGCCGGCGCGCCGCGCGCAGCTTGGCGATCTCCTCGAAGAAGTCGTTGTGGACGTCGAAGAAGAAGCTCAGGCGCGGCGCGAAGCTGTCGATGTCGAGCCCGCGCGCGAGCGCGGCGTCGACGTAGGCCAGCCCGTCCGCGAGCGTGAACGCGAGCTCCTGCACCGCCGTCGAGCCCGCCTCGCGGATGTGGTACCCGGAGATCGACACCGGGTTCCACCGCGGGACGTGCGTCGCGGTGAACTCGATCATGTCGGTGACGATCCGCACCGCCGGCTCCGGCGGGCAGATCCATTCCTTCTGCGCGATGAACTCCTTGAGCATGTCGTTCTGGATCGTCCCGCCGATGCGATCCCACGACACCCCCTGCTTCTCCGCGATCGCGAGATACATCGCGAGCGCCACCGAGGCCGTGCAGTTGATGGTCATCGACGTGGTGACGTCGCCCAGCGGGATGTCGGCGAACAGGCGCTCGAAGTCGTCCAGCGTGGAGATCGACACGCCTTCCTTGCCGACTTCGCCGCGGGCGCGCGGATGATCCGCGTCGTACCCCATGAGCGCCGGCATGTCGAACGCGGTGGACAGGCCCGTCTGCCCTTCCTTGAGCAGGTACTTGAAGCGGGCGTTCGTGTCTTCCGGACGGCCGAACCCCGCGAACATCCGCATGGTCCACGTCCGGCCGCGATACATCGTGGGATAGACGCCGCGCGTGTACGGGTACTCGCCCGGATACCCGATCTTCTCGTCGTACGACCCGGTCACGTCGGCCGGCGTGTAGAGCGGCTTGATCGGCAGGCCCGAGAGCGTCTCGAACGGCACCGCGCGCTCGGGCGCCTTCTTCACGAACGGCCCGTACGTCTCTTGCTCCCAGCGTTCACGACCGTCGCTCATGCCTTGCCTCCCAGCACCGAGCGCGCGATGACGAGCTTCTGGATCTGCGAGGTGCCCTCGTAGATCTGGGTGATCTTCGCGTCGCGGAAGAACCGCTCGACCTCGTACTCCTTGATGAAGCCGTAGCCGCCGTGCACCTGCACCGCGTCCGTGGTGACTTTCATCGCCGTCTCCGCGGCGAAGAGCTTCGCCATGGCGGAGTGGAGCGAGAACGGCAGCCCCGCGTCCTTCAGGCTCGCGGCGCGCCAGATGAGCAGCCGCGCGCCCTCGATGGTGGTCGCCATGTCGGCGAGCATCCACTGCACCATCTGGTGCTGGCCGATCGGCACCCCGAACGACTTCCGCTCGCGGGCGTAGGCCACCGCGCGCTCGTAGGCGCCCACCGCGAGGCCCAGCGCCTGCGCCGCGATGCCGATGCGCCCGCCGTCGAGCGAGGCCATCGCGATCTTGAAGCCCTGGCCTTCCTCGCCGAGCCGGTTCTCCACCGGCACGCGGCAGTCCTCGAACACGAACTCCGCGGTGTCGGAGGCGCGGATGCCGAGCTTGTCCTCCGTCTTCGGGACGAGGAAGCCCTGGCGCGACTTCTCGATCAGCAGCGCCGAGATGCCGTGGCTGCCCTTCGCGGGATCGGTCTGCACGAACACGAGCGCGCTGGATGCCTCGCGCCCGCTCGTGATGAAGACCTTGCGCCCGTTGACGACGTAGTCCTTGCCGTCGCGCACGGCCACCGTGTGCTGGTTGGTGGCATCGGAGCCCGCCTGCGGCTCGGTCAGCGCGAAGCAGCCGATCTCCGCGCCGGACGCCACCGGCGCGAGGAACCGCTCGCGCTGCGCGTCGTCGCCGTACTTGTAGACCGGATCGCAGAACAGCGAGTTGTTGACCGACATCACGACGGCGTGCGAGCCGCACACGCGGGCGATCTCTTCCATCGCGACCGCGTACATGACCGCATCGCCGCCGGCGCCGCCCCACCGCTCGGGCACGAGGATCCCCATGAGCCCGAGCTCGCCCATCCGCTTGATGGTCTCGTGGGGGAAACGAGCGTCGCGGTCGATCTCCGCGGCGATGGGGCGCACTTCGCGCTCGGCGAAGTCGCGCGCCACCTCGCGGATCATCCGCTGCTCGTCGCTGAGGTCGAGGTTCACTACTTCTCCAGGAGCTTCTTGAACTCGGTCGTCAGCGCCGGCACGACCTCGAACAGGTCGCCCACGATGCCGTAGTCGGCGATCTTGAAGATCGGCGCCTCCGGGTCCTTGTTCACGGCCACGATCACCTTGGAGGTCCGCATGCCGGCCAGGTGCTGGATCGCGCCCGACACGCCGAAGCCGAGATAGAGCTTCGGCGAGATCGTGCGGCCCGTCTGGCCGATCTGGAACCGGTGCGGGCGCCAGCCCGCGTCCACCGCCGCGCGCGAGGCGCCGACGGCCGCGCCGATGACCTTGCCCATCTCTTCGAGGATCACGTAGTTCTCGGGGCCCTTCATGCCGCGCCCGCCGGAGATCACGGTCTCCGCTTCGGTCAGCTCGGGCAGGCCCGTGGACGCTTCCTCGCGGCGCTCCACGAACTTCAGCTTCTCGGGGGCCGCAGCCGCGCCGACCTTCTCGACCTGCGCCGTCTTGCCCGCCTGGCTTTCCGCGGGGCGGAAGACGTTCGGGCGCAGCGTCGCCATCCACGGCATCTGCTTCCACGCGACCTTCGACAGGAGCTTGCCCGCGTACACGGGCCGCGTGCCGACCAGCTTGTCGCCGTCCATCTTGAAGCCGACGGCGTCCGCGCAGAGGCCCACGCCCAGCTTCGCGGCCAGGCGCGCCATGAACTCGCGCTGGCGGCTCGTCACCGGCGCGAAGATCGCCTTCGGCGACTCCTTCGCCGCGAGCTCCGCCACCGCGGGCACCCACACCTCACCGCGATACGGCGCGAACGCCGCGTTCTCGAGCAGCCACACCTTCGAGGCGCCCCACTCGCCGAGCTGCGTGAGCCCCGCGTCGGTCGCCTTGTCGGTGACCCACACCGCTTCGACGTTACCGCCCGACAGCCGTGCCGCCTCGCCGAGCGCCTCCGCCATGACCTTCTTCGGCGCGCCCTGCCGATCGTCCTCGACGATGACCCAGAATGCCCCCATCATCCCCCCCTCGGAGGGGGGCTTCGCCCCCCAACCGATCATCGGCGGGGGCTACGCCCCCTCCGAAGCCTCCCCTAGGATTGGCGCGGGCAAAGCCCGCGCTCGAAACCTGTTACCTAGATAGCCTTCGCGTCCTCGCGAAGAGAACGCACCAATTCCTTGACGGCCGTCTGAACGTCGCCCTCGATGATCCGGCCGGCGGCGCGCGGCGGCAGTGCCTCCAGCGCGATGACGCTGAGCTGCGGCTCCGGCGTCACGCCGAGGTCGCTGGCCTTCACGTCCTTGATCTCCTTCTTCTTGGCGCCCATGATCCCCTTCAGCGTCGGGTAGCGCGGCTCGTTGATGCCCTTCTGGGCCGCGAGCACCGCGGGCAGCGGGATGTCGAACACCTCGAGGCCGCCCTCGACCTGGCGCGCGGCCTTCACGGTCTTGCCGTCCCCGTCGATCGCCTCTTCCATGATCCAGTACGCGCACGGCCAGCCGAGCACCTCGGCGAGCTGCGCGCCGACCGCGCCCATGTCGTCGTCGATCGCCTGGCGCCCCACGAACACGACCGCCGGCTGCTCCTGCTCGACGACCTTCGCGAGCGCGCGCGCGGTCGTGAGCGTGTCGGCGTCGTTGAACGCCGGATCGTTGACGTGGATCGCGCGGTCCGCGCCCATCGCCAGGCACGAGCGCAGCGCTTCCTTGGCCCGCTCGGGCCCGAGGGTCACCGCGACCACCTCGCCCTGGCCGCGCTTCTCCTTGATGCGGAGCGCCTCCTCCACGGCGAACTCGTCGTAGGGGGACACGATCCACGTGATGCCCGCCGTCTCGATCGACCTGGCGTCCCCGGCGACCTTCACCTGCGTCGCCGTGTCGGGCACCTGCTTGATCGCCACCAGAATCTTCATGCAGTCACTCCTTCGACACTGGGATGTGAATCGGAGCCCGGTGAATCGACGTTGGGGGGGCTTGGGGGGCCATGTCTTGGCCCGCCCATGTCCAGTTTGGCCTCGCTCAGCTCTCTCGTGATCCTGAACCGATCGCCCGGGATGAAGACGCGATCGAACACCACCGGACTGCCGGCCGCGTCGAACGAGATCCGCTCGGACTCGAAGGCGGGCGCGCCCGGCGCCGCCGCGAGAACGCCCGCCTCGCGCTGGCCCAGGCGCACCGCCGAGACGACCTCGCGCGCGCGCGCGATCGTGATCCCGAGCTTGAACTCGAGCGCCTGCGCGAGCGGCGTCAGCGCGAGATCCGCGCGCACGACGTCCTCGCCGAGGCGCGCCGGCAGGAACGAGCGCTGCAGGCTGAGCGGCCGGCCGTCGACGAGCCTGAGGCGCTCCACCACCAGGACGCGCGCGCCGCGTCCGAGCCCGAGCGCGGCCGTCACCGTGCGCTCGCCCCCGACGAAGGCGCTCCCGAGCAGGCGCGTGGTCACTTCCTCGCCCTGCGCCGAGAGATCGCCCGCGAACCGGCGGAGCTGCAGGATGTCGTAGTCGACCGACGGCGCGGCGACGAACGTGCCGAGCCCGTGGCGCCGCTCGATCAGCTTCTCGCGCTCGAGGACTTCGAGCGCCTGGCGGAGGGTCATGAGGGTGACGCCGAAGCGGCTCGCGAGCTGCCGCTGGGTGTCGAGCCGGGCCCCGGGGGCGAGATCGCCGTCCTGGATGCCTGCGCGGAGCACGTCCGCGATCTCCTGGTAACGAGGCAGCCTTGCCTTCATCCCGTTCCGCGCTCCTGGTGTTCTAGAACTCCGGCGAGAGACCACCGCCGGGACTCGATGAACCTGGGAACGGCGTCATTCTACGGCGCGCCGCGGCAGAGGCGCAACCGGCGCCCACGAAAGAGAAGGGGCCGCGCCCATAGGGGCGAATGGACGCGGCCCCGAGCGCGGCACCGGCTGGGAACGCCTTCACCGCACGCCCCGCTCGGTCCCGTAACGGAGCAAGCACCATACCGGATCGTGCAATGGACGAAAGGCCAAGGACGACGCGGATTTTCGCGGACGCGGACCGCCGGGGTATGACGCCCCCGCATGCCGGTCGGCAGGACGCTACCGGCATGACGCGGAACTTCGTTGCCTAGTTCTTGTCGGCGGCGAGCTTCTGGCTGTACGCGACCAGGCGCTCGAGGCGATCGCGCGCGCCGCCCGAGTCGATCGACTGCGCCGCGAGCGCGACGCCGGCCTTGAGCTCGGCCGCGCGGCCGCCGGCGACGAGCGCGGCGGCGGCGTTCATCAGCACGATGTCGCGGCGGGCGCCCGGCTGGCCGCCGAGGACGTCGCGGATGATCTGCGCGTTCTGCTGCCGGTCACCGCCGCGGAGGTCGGCGAGGCTCGCCCGCGGCAGGCCGAAGTCCTCCGGACGCACGGTGTAGCTGCGCACGTTGCCTTCGCGCACTTCGGAGAGCTGGCTCTCCCCGGTGATCGAGATCTCGTCGAGCCCGTCGGCGCCGTGCACGACGAACGCGCGCAGCGTGCCGAGCTCGGCGAGCACGCGCGCGAGCGGATCGGTGAGGCTCGCGTCGGCGACGCCGATGACCTGTGCGTTGGCGTTCGCCGGGTTCGTGAGCGGCCCGAGCAGGTTGAAGACCGTGCGGATGCCGATCTCGCGGCGCGCCCCCATCACGTGCTTCATCGCGGTGTGCAGGAGCGGCGCGTAGAGGAAGCCGATGCCCACCTCGTCCACGCAGCGGGCGACCTGCTGCGGCGTCAGCTCGAGGCTCACGCCGAGCGCCTCGACCACGTCCGCGGAGCCGCACAGGCTCGAGTTCGAGCGGTTGCCGTGCTTGGCGACTTTCAGTCCCGCGCCGGCGACCACGAACGCGGTGGCCGTCGAGACGTTGAACGTGCCGGACGCGTCGCCGCCGGTGCCGCAGGTGTCGATGAGCATCTCGCGGTCGGTGCCCGTGAGCGCGGCGGCTTCGCTGCCCCGCGTGCGGATCTTCACCGCCTTCTGCCGCATGACCTGCGCGAAGCCGATCAGCTCCTCGACGGTCTCGCCCTTCATGCGGAGCGCGGTGAGGAACGAGGCGATCTGCGCGTTGGTCGCCGCCCCGGACATGATCGCTTCCATGGCCGCCGCGGCTTCGATGCGGGTGAGGTCCCGCCGCTCGACCAGCGTCTTGACCGCTTCGCTGATGATGGGGCTCGTCATAGGGGACGAATACTACCGCCGCCGCGCGCTCAGCCCAAATAGGCGCGCTTGATCGCCTCGTCGGCCAGGAGCGTCGCGGGCGCGCCGGACATCGCGACGGTGCCGTTCTCCAGCACGTAGGCGCGCACGCAGAGGCGGAGCGCCCGCAGGACGTTCTGCTCCACCAGGAGCACCGTCGTCCCCGCGCGGTTGATCGTCACGAGGTTCTCGAAGATCGCGGTGACCACGACCGGGGCGAGGCCGAGCGACGGCTCGTCGAGCATGAGGATGCGCGGGCGCGCCATGAGCGCGCGGCCGATGGCGGCCATCTGCTGCTCGCCGCCCGACAACGTCCCCGCGAGCTGCGCGTGCCGCTCCGCGAGCCGTGGGAATAGCGCGTAGACCTCCTCGAGCGTCTCCGCGCGCCGGCGCCGGCTCTCGGGCGCGCGGGCGCCGAGCTCGAGGTTCTCGCGCACGGTCATCGTGGGGAAGAGCTGCCGGCCCTCGGGGACGTGCGCGATGCCGCGCGCGACGATCGCCGAGGACGACAGCCCGTCGATGCGCGCGCCGTCCAGCTCGACCACGCCCGCGCGGGGGCGGAGCAGCCCGCAGATCGCGCGCAGCGTGGTGGTCTTGCCCGCGCCGTTCGAGCCGATGACCGCCACCAACTCGCCCGTGTGCACCTCGAGCGAGACCGCGCGCACGGCGACGAGGTCGCCGTAGCCGGCCTCGAGGCCGTCAACCCGGAGGAGCGCCGGCATACGCCTCTCCGAGATAGGCCTCGATCACCCGCGGGTCGTTCGCCACCGTCTGGGGCGAGCCCTCGGCGATCCGCTCGCCGTAGTTGATCACCACGATGCGCTGCGAGAGCGACATCACCGCGCGCATCACGTGCTCGATGAGCAGCACCGCGATCCCCCGCGCGTTGATCGCGCGCACGAGCTCGACGATGCGCTCGGTCTCGATCGCGTTGAGCCCCGCCATGACCTCGTCGAGCAGCAGCAGCGCCGGCTCGGTCGCGAGCGCGCGCGCCAGCTCCAGGCGCTTGCGGTCCGCGAGCGTCAGCCCGCCCGCGGGCTGGGCCGCCTTGGCGGCGAGCCCGACCTCCGCGAGCACCGCCTGCGCGTGCGCCTCGGCGTCCGCGCGGCGCGGATGCCGCGCGAGCGCGCCCACCATCACGTTGCGCAGCACCGTGAGCCGCGGGAACGGCCGGACGATCTGGAACGTGCGCGCGAGGCCGAGCGCGCAGATCTGGTGCGGGCGGGCGCCGACGATGGACCGGTCGCGGAAGCGCACCTCCCCCGCGTCGGGCGCGATGAAGCCCGAGATGAGCCCGAACACGGTCGTCTTGCCGGCGCCGTTCGGGCCGATGAGGCCGACGACCGCGCCCTCGCCGACCGTGAACGACAGGTCCTTCACCGCCTGCAGCCCGCCGAAGCGCTTGGCGAGCCCGTCGACGACCAGGAGAGTCACTGAGCCCGCCGGAACAGGCGCGCGAGGTACGGATACGCGCCCTGCGGCAGGAACAGCACGACCCCGATGAGCAGCGCGCCGTACACGATCAGGTGGGCGCCGTGATAGCCGCCCTGGCCGAACCACGCGCGCGAGACCTCCCCGAGCGGCGTGAGGATGAACGAGCCGAGGATCGGGCCGAGCAGGGTGCCGGCGCCGCCGACGATCGGCCGGATGATGATCTCGACCGACAGCGGGATCCCGAAGACCGAGCCGGGCTGGAGCGACAGCAGGTAGAACGCGTAGAACGTCCCGCCGATGCCGGTGAGGAACGACGACAGCACCATCGCGTAGAGCTTGTAGCGGAAGATGTCCACGCCGAGCGCCTCCGCCGCCGTCTCGTCTTCCCGGATGGCGCCGAGATAGATCCCGAAGCGGTGCCGCTCCACCAGCCAGGCGACGCCGGTGGCGACGAGCATGAGCGCCAGCGCGATGTAGTAGTGCGCGCGGGGGTCCTGGAACTGGAAGTGCCGGGGGTTCCCCGTGAACGTGATGTAGAAGCCGAGCGCGCCGCCCACGGCGTCGGTGTTCGAGGCCACGATGCGGCAGACCTCGGCGAAGGCGACCGTCAGCAGCACGAAGTAGAACCCGCGCAGCCCGAAGCGGAAGCCGAGATAGCCGATGACCCCGCCGAGCGCCGCCGCGAGCGCGCCGCCGACGAACATTCCGAGCCACGGGGTGATGCCGAAGCGCTCGAACAGCACGGCCGCGGTGTAGGCGCCGACGCCGACGAACGCCGCGTGCCCCGCCGAGAGCTGGCCCGCGTAGCCGCCCACGAGGTTCCACGCCTGGCCGAGGAAGCCGTAGAAGAAGATCAGCGTGAGGATCGACACCGCGTACGAGCTGAGCACCGCCGGGAACGCCGGCAGGACGACGAGGACGGCGACGGCGACGACGGCGGCGCCGAGCGCCTTCATCCGGCGCGGCGGCCGAACAGTCCCGCGGGGCGGAAGAGCAGGATCACGATGAGCAGCGAGAAGCTCACCAGCTCCTTGAGCGACGGGCGCAGGAACACCGCGCCGAGCGACTCCGCGACCGACACCAGCAGCCCGCCGAGGAACGCGCCCAGCAGGCTGCCCATGCCGCCGATGATCACGATGTTGAACGAGGCGACCGACGCCGTGAGCCCGTACGTCGGCTGGAACGGCACGATCGGCGCGGTCAGCGCGCCCGCCGCGCCGACGCACGCCGCGCCGACCCCGAACGCCACCGCGTACACCCGTCGCACGTCGACGCCGATCACGCGCGCGCCGTAGGTGTTGTCGGCGGCCGCGCGGATCGTGCGCCCGATCGACGTCCGGAACAGGAACAGCGACAGCAGCCCCGTGAGCAGCACCGCCACGCCGAACGTCACGAGCCGGGCGACGTCGATGAAGAGGGGCCCGAGCCACACCGTCTCCCGCGTGAGCGCGGACCGCACGCGCGCGGGCTCGGGGCCGAAGACGAGCAGCGCGGCGTTCTCGAGCACCAGCGCCACGCCGAGCATCAGGAGGATCTGCATCTCGTGCGGCGCGTCGACGATGCGGTCGACGAGCCCGCGCTGCACGACCACGCCGAGCACGAACAGCGCGGCCGCGCAGAGCGGGAAGCTCACGTAGGGATCGACGCCCGCCTTCGTGGCGAAGACGAACGCGAGGTACATCCCCCACACCATCATGTCGCCGTGCGCGAAGTTGACCACGCGCATGACGCCGAAGATGAGCGTGAGGCCCACCGCCATGAGGCTGTAGACGCCGCCGAAGAGGACGCCGCTGATCAGCCCCTGCGCAACGAGCGTGAGGTCCAGCGGTTAGGCCTTCGGCCTCGGGAAGTTGAACTTCGCGAGCGCGGCCTCCTTCGGCCACACGGCGACGGGCTTCTGGCCCTGGATCTGGATCATGGTCGTGATCGCGCTCGGGTTGTCGCCCAGCTCGTTGAACGTGATCGGCCCGCCGTACACCATGAGGCCGCCGGTGTAGCTCGTCTTCCGCATCGCCTCGACGATCGCGTCGGGCTCCGTCGACTTCGCGCGCTCGAGGAAGTCGGCGATGAGGAACATGCCGTCGTACGAGTACCCGGAGTTCGTGTCGAAGGTCTTGCCGCCCGCGCGCTTGCGGTACTCCTCCGCGACCTGGTTGGTCTTCGGGTTCTTGAAGTTCGGCCACGGCACCGCCGACATCACGTGCTCGAGGTCTTCCTTCAGCGCCGCGAGCTGGCCCGCCTCGTAGAGCCCCGGGCTGCCCGGGCTCACGATGCCCATGACCTCGACGCGCTGCTTGCGGATCTCGGGCAGCAGGAGCTGCGCGCTGGCGGGCCGCGTGATCGGCGCGATGATGTCCGGCTTCAGGGACTTGGCGCGCGCGACCTCGGTGGAGAGGTCCTGCGGCGGCTCCGGCCACGGAATGGCCTCGACGATGTCCCACGACGGCTTCAGCGCGCCGTGCCCGGCCTGGAAGCCCTTGGCCGCGTTCTGCCCGAAGAGGTCGTTGCAGAACATGAGCACCACGCGCTTCGGCGACACCTTCGCCTCGGCGAAGATCTCGCTGAAGTACTGCACGGCCTTGCGCCCGAAGCTCGAGCCCGTGGGGAAGTTGCGGTAGACGTACTGGACCTTCTGCTGGCCCTCCCGCACCGCCTTCGCGACGTTCGCGGTGATGGGATCCGCCGCCGCGATGTCGACGAGGAACGGCACGCGCCGCTGCTGGGCCACCGGGACCATCGCGTTGGTGCTCCCCGAGTCGAACGAGCCCATCAGCATCTGCGCGCCCTGGTTGATCACGCGCTCGGCCTCGGTGCGGCCGACGTCGGGCTTCGTCTGCGTGTCGCCGAGCACGAGCTCGAGCTTCATCCCGCCCAGCGCCTTGATGCCGCCCGCGGCGTTGATCGCGTCGGCGGCCATCTGGGCGCCGAGGCGGCAGGCCTGCCCCGGCTCGGCGAGCGGCCCGGTGACCGGGTGCACGACGCCGACCTTGAAGGTCTTCGCCTGCGCGCGCAGCGGCAGCGGGACGCCGACGACGGCGGCGCCGGTGGCGGCGGTGCGGAGAAACGTGCGGCGGGTCACGGCCTGCTTCATCGGCGGCCTCCTTGCGGGTGTGCGTGCACAGCGCGGAATTCTATCCCAGGTGATAGGGGCGCTCGGCCGCGTCGCGCGGCCACACCACCGCCGGGCGCCCGCCGAAGATCTGCAGCAGCGCGGGCACGGCGTTCGGATTCTCGCCGGCGGCGTCGAAGACCACCGGGCCGCCCGCGACCATGATGGGCGCCGGCAGGTTCGTCCGCCGGAACGCCTCCGCGACCGCGTCGGTCTCGACGGCGCCCGCGCGCTCGAGCGCGTCGGCCACGAGCAGGATCGCTTCGTGCGCGTACGCGGCCACCGCGTCGAGCGCCCGCCCGCCCGAGCGCTTCACGAAGTCGTCGGCGAGCTTCTGCGTCCGCGCGTTGCGGTGGTTCGGCCACGGTGCGAGCTCCATCACCCGCTCCACCGCGGGCGTGACGCCGGCGACGCGCGCGACGTCCGCGAGGTCCGGCGTACCGAGGCTCACGATCGCGGCGCCCGGCAGCGGGTCGCGCGCGAGGAGGCGAAACAGCGGCCCGACGGTGGCGTGGCGGACCGCGAGAAAGACGACGTCGGGAGAGCCGGCGCGCAGGCGCGCGACGTCGGTCGCCACGAGCGTGGCGCGGGGCGACACCGGGACGAACTCCAGGAGCTCGAAGCCCGGCCGCAGCGCGGCGTACGCCGCTTCCAGGCGGCGCGCCTGGGTGGTGCCGAGGCCGTCGGTGGTGTGCAGGAGCACGGCCCGCGCGATCGGCCGCGGCGCATCGGCGGCGAGCTCCACGACGTACTGCACCGCGCGCCGCGCGAAGGCGCTCGTCGTCGGGAAGTTGCGGAACACGTACGAGGCTTCGCGGGCGCCGCGCGGGGGATCGAGCTCGGGCGCGGTCGCGCTGTCGGCGATGGCCGTGTCGATGAGGAACGGCACGCGGCGGCGCTGCGCGACGGCGGCGACCGCGGCGGTGTGCCCCGAGTGGAACGCGCCCGTGAGCGCGCGCACGCCGGCGTTGATCAACCGCCCGGCCGCCGCCCCCGCGCCGCCCGCGCCCGCGCTGTCCGCCGCGAGCAGCTCGAGCCGGGCGCCGTCGATCGACGCGATGCCGCCCGCCGCGTTGATCGCGTCCACGGCGAGCTGCACGCCGAGGCGGCACGCGAGGCCGATGTCGGCGAGCGGGCCAGTGACCGGGTG
>Ga0194131_10000519_pt1 | contig 65148 bp, 63 predicted proteins | sample TA2KigO120mmetaG_FD_148631 | JGI IMG/M metagenome (GOLD analysis project Ga0194131, IMG submission 148631) | Freshwater microbial communities from Lake Tanganyika, Tanzania - TA2015053 Kigoma Offshore 120m | ecosystem: Environmental > Aquatic > Freshwater > Lake | place: Tanzania: Lake... | reverse complement strand
GGCGCGCGGCCACCTGCGCGTGAAGGCCGCCCTCGATGCCGCCGAGTCGCGCGGTTTCCCCGAGTGGATCGAGGTCGACGCCAAGGCCGGCAAGGGCGTGTTCAAGGCCTATCCGGCGCGCACCGATCTGCCGGCGACGATCAACGAAAGCCTGGTCGTCGAATTGTATTCGCGCTAATCCGACGTCTCGCTGACGCAACGAACCTGAAGGGATCCAGATGCAAGCGACTTCGCTCCTGAAACCGCGCATCATCGATGTGCAGAACCTGTCCCCGGTGCATGCCCGCGTCGTCATGGAACCGTTCGAGCGCGGCTATGGCCACACGCTCGGCAACGCCCTGCGCCGCATCCTGCTCTCCTCGATGCCCGGCGCCGCGCCGACCGAGGTGAACATCGAGGGCGTGCTGCACGAGTACTCGACGCTGGACGGCGTGCGCGAGGATGTCGTCGACCTCATGCTCAACCTGAAGGGCGTCGTGCTCAAGATGCACAGCCGCGGCGAGGCGGTCCTGACCCTGTCCAAGATGGGCGAGGGCGTCGTCACCGCCGGCGACATCGAAGCCGGCCACGACATCGAGATCATCAATCCGGACCATGTCATCGCCCACGTCGCCCCCGGCGGCAAGCTGGAGATGCAGATCAAGGTCGAGAGCGGCCGCGGCTACGAGCCGGCCAACACCCGCCACGCCAGCAGCGAGACCAAGGGCATCGGCCGCATCATGATCGATGCCTCGTTCAGCCCGGTGCGCCGCGTCGCCTACACGGTCGAGTCCGCCCGCGTCGAGCAGCGCACCGACCTCGACAAGCTGATCATGGACATCGAGACCAATGGCGCCATCGAGCCGGAAGAGGCCATCCGCTACGCCGCGCGCGTGCTGATGGAGCAGCTCTCCGTCTTCGCCGACCTCGAGGGCACGCCGGTCGCCGTCGAGGCGCCGCGCCCGACCCAGGTCGACCCGATCCTGCTGCGCCCGGTGGACGACCTCGAGCTGACGGTGCGCTCCGCCAACTGCCTCAAGGCCGAGAACATCTACTACATTGGCGACCTGATCCAGCGCACCGAAACCGAGTTGCTCAAGACGCCGAACCTCGGTCGCAAGTCGCTCAACGAGATCAAGGAAGTGCTCGCCTCGCGCGGCCTCACCCTTGGCATGAAACTGGAAAACTGGCCCCCGATGGGCCTGGAGAAGCTGTCCTAAGCGGCAGCGGATAGAACAAGAGGTATCCCATGCGCCACCGTCACGGCCTCCGCAAACTGAACCGCACCAGCAGCCATCGCCTGGCGATGCTGCGCAACATGACCAACTCGCTGCTGCGCCACGAGACCATCAAGACCACGCTGCCGAAGGCGAAGGAACTGCGCCGCGTCGTCGAGCCGATGATCACGCTGGGCAAGAAGCCCTCGCTCGCCAACCGCCGCCTGGCCTTCAACCGCCTGCGCGACCGCGACATGGTGGTGAAGCTGTTCGACGAGCTGGGCCCGCGCTACGCCAACCGCAACGGCGGCTACCTGCGTATCCTCAAGTTCGGTTTCCGCCAGGGCGACAATGCCCCGATGGCCCTGGTCGAGCTGCTGGATCGCCCGGAGCCGGCTGCCGAAGCGCCCGCCGCCGAGTAAAAGTCAGCCGCACCAATACGGCAACAAGCCCGCTTCGGCGGGCTTTGTCGTTTCTGCGCCCGGCTGCTAATCTGCCGGCATGGATCTGTCGCGCTTTCCCCGAGTCCCGCTGTCGCGGCAGCCGACGCCGATCGAGCCGCTGCCGCGACTTTCCGCCCATCTGGGCGGGCCGCGGCTCTACGTCAAGCGCGACGACCTGACCGGACTGGGGCTGGGCGGCAACAAGCTGCGCAAACTGGAGTTTCTGCTCGGCGAGGCGCAGGCCCAGGGCACCGACACGGTGCTGACGGTGGGCGCCCTGCAGTCCAACCATGCGCGCCAGACTGCCGCCGCCTGCGCCCGCCTCGGGCTCGCCTGCGAACTGATCCTGCGACGCGGCAGCCAGGTGAATGACGCTTACCTCAACAGCGGCAACATGCTGCTCAACCGGTTGTTCGGGGCGCGGCTGCATCTCCTGCAGGCGCAGGAGAGCCGCGAGGGCCGCATGGCGGCGCGCGCCGAGACACTGCGTGCGGAAGGGCGGCGGCCCTATTGCATTCCGCTCGGCGGCAGCTGCGGCCTGGGCAATCTGGGCTATGTGGCCTGTGCCGAGGAAATCCTGTCGCAATCGGAGGAACTGCATGTGCGCTTAGACGCCGTCGTGGTCGCAACAGGCAGCGGCGGCACGCAGGGCGGGTTGGTCGCGGGCATGCGCCTGTTGGCGGGCGTGCCGGTGATCGGCATGGCCGTCGAGGGCACGCGGGCCGGGCAGGAAGCGCTGGCCGCCGGCCAGGCTGCGGAAACACTACGCCTCCTTGGCCGGGACGAACTCGGCCTGGGCGACTCGGTGCTCGTGATGGACGAGTTCGTCGGCCCCGGCTATGCGCGGCCGAGCGAGGCGATGCGCGAGGCGGTGTTGCTGGCGGCGCGCTACGAAGGCCTGGTGCTCGACCCGGTCTATACCGGCAAGGCTTTTGCCGGGCTCATTGCGCTGGCGCGCAGCGGCCGCTACGGTCAATCGGATGCCCTGCTCTTCGTGCACACCGGCGGCACGCCTGGTCTGTTCGGCTACCCTGAGTCGGTCTAGATAATCATCCCCGCGCCGACCGTGTTGTTCGTCGCCTCGTCGATGAGGATGAAGGCGCCGCTGGCGCGGTTGTCGCAGTAGGCATCGACGAACAGCGGCTGCGCCAGCTTGAAGGTGACGCTGCCGATGTCGTTCATGGCGAGCTTGCCGCCCGCGACGCGCTTCAGTGCGTTGATGTCCTGCCGGTATTCGATGGCCGCCACCAGCGCCTTCGTTTCGCGCGTGGTGTGGCGCACGACGAGCTTGCGGCCCGGCTGGAGCGGCGTTTCGGCCAGCCAGCACACCATGGCCTCGACCTGCCTGACGATGCGCGGCGGCTCGGCGGCCTTGACGATCATGTCGCCGCGCGAGATGTCGACCTCGTCCTCCAGCAGCAGCGTGATCGAGCGTTCGCTTTCGGCGCGCGCCAGCGATCGGTCGAGCAGCCGGATGTCCTTGATGCGGCTCTTCAGGCCGGCAGGCAGCACCAGCACTTCGTCGCCGATGCCGATCTCTCCCGACTCGACCCGTCCCATGTAGCCCCTGAAGTCGGGGTGCTCGGCGCTGCGCGGCCGGCAGACAAACTGCACCGGGAAGCGGAACGGTTCTTTTGCTTCGCTGTGTGCGGCGGGCACCGCTTCGAGCATTTCCATCAGTGTCGGGCCGTCGTACCAGCCGAGCCGGGCGCCACGCTCCACCACCATGTCGCCATTCAGCGCGGAGAGCGGGATGAAGCGCACGTCGCGGATGCCCAGCGTGGCGGCGAAGCGCAGGTAATCCTGGCGGATGCGGTCGAAGAATTCCTGCGAGTAATCGACCAGGTCCATCTTGTTGATGGCGACCACCAGGTGCGGAATGCCGACGAGGTGTGCGATGTACGAATGCCGCCGCGTCTGCGTCAGCACCCCCTTGCGGGCATCGACGAGGATGACGGCGAGATCGGCCGTGGACGCGGCGGTTACCATATTGCGCGTGTACTGCTCATGGCCGGGCGCGTCGGCGATGATGTACTTGCGCGTGCCGGTGGAGAAGTAGCGGTAGGCGACGTCGATGGTGATGCCCTGCTCGCGCTCGGCCAGCAGGCCGTCGGTGAGCAGCGACAGGTCGACCGCCTCGAGCCCGCGCCGCTGCGAGCTGCGCGCGATGGTGGCGAGGGTGTCGGCGAGGATGGACTTGCTGTCGTAGAGCAGCCGCCCGATCAGCGTGCTCTTGCCGTCGTCGACGCTGCCGCAGGTGAGGAAGCGCAGCAGGCCGTGGTCTTCGAGGCGGACTTCAGGCAGGGGTTCGCGAGCGGACATCAGAAATAGCCCTCCTTCTTGCGCTGCTCCATCGAGGCCTCGGACGTCTGGTCGTCCAGCCGCGTGGCGCCGCGTTCGGTGATCGTGGTCTGCGCCGTCTCGGCGATGATCTGCTCCACTGTCGTGGCGGTGGAGTCAACCGGGGCGGTGCAGGTGATGTCACCGACGGTGCGGAAGCGCACCGAGATTTCTTCGATCGCCTCACCCTCTCGCGGTGTGGTCAGCGGCGTCACCGGCACCAGGGCGCCGTTGCGGCGAACCACCGCGCGCGTATGGGCGAAGTAGATCGAAGGCAGCTCCAGCTCTTCGCGGGCGATGTACTGCCAGACGTCGAGCTCGGTCCAGTTCGAGATGGGGAAGGCGCGGATGTTCTCGCCCTTGTGGCTGCGCGCGTTGTAGAGGCTCCACAGTTCGGGGCGCTGGTTCTTCGGGTCCCACTGGCCGAATTCGTCGCGGAAGGAAAACACGCGCTCCTTGGCGCGCGCCTTTTCCTCGTCGCGGCGGGCGCCGCCGATGCAGGCGTCGAACTCGAACTCGGCGATGGCTTCCAGCAGGGTCACCGACTGGTGCTTGTTGCGCGATTCGTCGGGCGATTTCAGCACCACGCTGCCGCGCGCCATCGAGTCTTCGACCGAGCGCACGATGAGGCGCTCGCCCAGCTCGGCGGCGCGCTTGTCGCGAAAGGCCGTCACTTCCGCATAGTTGTGGCCGGTGTCGACGTGCAGCAGGGGAAAGGGGAACCTGCCGGGCCGGAAGGCCTTTTCCGCCAGGCGCAGCAGGCAGATCGAGTCCTTGCCGCCGGAGAAGAGCAGCACCGGGTTGGCGCACTGCCCGGCGACTTCGCGCAGGATGTGGATGGCCTCCGCCTCGAGCCAGTCGAGATGGTCGAGGCGGTTGGCGGACCGGAGGGGAGAAACGCGGCTATCCATGATCGTCACGCCGCCGCCTTCTGGCGCTTGGCCGGGTGCAGACCGCACTCCTTGCTGGCGGGGTCTTCCCACCACCAGCGGCCGGCGCGGATGTCCTCGCCCGCGGCAAGCGCACGCGTGCACGGCGCGCAGCCGATGCTGGGGTAACCGCGCTCATGCAGTTCGTTATACGGCACACCGTAGGCATGGAGGTAAGCCCACACCTCGGCTTCGCTCCAGGCGGCGAGCGGATTGAACTTCTCGATGCCGTGGGCGGCGTCGAATTCGCGCTCGGGCAGGTCGCGCCGTGTCACTGCCTGCTCGCGGCGCAGGCCGGTGATCCAGGCCGCCTTGCCTTTCAGGGCGCGGCCGAGCGGCTCGACCTTGCGCGCGTGACAGCAGGCCTTGCGCAGTTCGACACTCTCGTAGAAGCCGTTCACGCCGTGCGCGCTGGCGTACTGCTGCACCGCCTCCGGCCGCGGAAAATACACGCGCAGGGGCTGGTCGTACTGGTCGGCCACCTTCTGCATCAGGCGATAGGTTTCCTCGTGCAGCCGGCCGGTGTCGAGAGTGAACATCTCGATGCCGGGCGTGTGGCGGGCGATGAGATCGGTCAGCACCATGTCCTCGGCGCCGAGGCTGTTGGCGAAGGCGGCCGGAGCGAACTCGCCCTCGATGCGCTTGAGCAGGGCGACGGCGTTGGCGATGCGCTGCTGCGGAATGCGTTCGATGCTCACATCGTTCTCCTAGGCGACCGCGACGGCGGGCTGTTTCGACGGGCTGATCGCCGCGGCCACGGCGGGCAGGGCGCCGCGCAGATCAAGCTGCGGATCGCGCGCCTGGCATAGCGCGGCGGCGTCGACGATCCACCGGTCGATTTCGGCGAAGACCTGCTTGACCTCGGCTTCGACTGCTTCGACCAGGCCCGACAGTGCCTTGGCAATCCTGACGAGGCGCGCGCTTAGCGTTTCCGCAAAAGTCAGTCCCTGCAGCACGGCGGCAATGTCGGCCAGTTCCTTCGCCTTGACGCCGCCGAGGAAGCCGGCCAACCCCTCGCCGACCAGCTTGAGCTGCGCCTCGGCGCAGGCCGCGGCGTCCTCGTATTTGCGCTGGAAGGTGAACGCCTCGCGGTAGCTGCGCTCGTGCGCCGCATCGAAGAAGGCGCGGCCGATGGCCACATCGGTGGCCGAGGCGCACTCGCCGCCGCCGAGCGAGACGACGCGGAAGTCCGCCGCATCGCCGTGGTCGCGCGCCAGCTTGGCGAGCTCGAAGCGCGACACCTGGGTCAGGTCGGCCAGCAGCGACTGGAAGCGCCCGGCGCCCTGGCGCTGCGCCCAGCCGAAGAATCGCTCGCCCTCGACGTGCTCTTCGTCGAACGTTTTCTGCACGCGGACGATGGCCTGTTCGATGCGCACTGCCGGGATCGACGGCCCTTTCAGGGCGATGGCGCCGCAGGCGCTGGTGCCGTCGCCGCCGAAATACATCTGGTAGTGCGGGATCAGCTTGCCGTGCTGGCGCTTGCCTTCGCCGTAGATGCCGATGTCGCCCGACTCGGGCTGGGCGCAGCCGTTGTGGCAGCCGGAGACGCGGATGCGCAGGTCGTATCTGCCGCCGGAGAGCTTCGGTGCCACGTGCATCGAGGTGGTGATGCCGAGGCGGCAGGTCGAGCTGCCCGGGCAGGCGACGACGTTGTCGCCGGCCTGCGGCGTCTTCAGGCCGAGCCCGACCAGGCGCGCGGTCAACGCGGAGATGCGCGCCGCCGGCACGTTGAGCACGATCAGGTTCTGGTCCTGCGTGGTGCGCACGTCGTTCAGGCCGAACTCGCCGAGCAGCGCGGCCAGGCCCTGCAACTGCGTCGCCGTGAGCTGGCCGAGCGGCGCGGCGATGGGCACCACGTGCAGGCCGGGCTGCTTCTGGGCGAAAAAGATGCGCGGCACGCCGGTGCCGGGCACCGGGCCGCGCGTGGCTTCGCGCCACTCGCCCTGCGGCGCCGGCGTGTCGGCGAGCGCGGCCTGGGTGCGCGCGAACTCCTCGTTGAAACGCGCGACGAAACCCTCCTCGCCGAAGCGGTCCACCAGGAACTTGATGCGCGACTTGGCGCGCTTGGTGCGATCCGAGTGCTTGTTGTGCAGCGTGAGGATAGCCTCCATGGCGGGCAGCAGATCGCGCTCCTCGATGAACCCGGCGACGGTGATGGCCTCGTGCGGCTTGTGGCCGAGGCCGCCGCCGGCGAGCACGGTGAAGCCGGCCTGCTCGCCGCGGCGCGTGGCGACGAGGCCGATGTCGTGGATCAGGCCCTGGGCGCAGTCGGCCTCGCAGCCGGAGAAGCTGATCTTGACCTTGCGCGGCAGCTGCTGGTTGAGCGGGTTGCGCAGGAAATGCGCCACGGCGCCGTCGAGATGCTGCCTCACGTCGGTGTGCTCGCGCGGGCAGGCGCCGGCGAGCGGGCAGGCCGTGATGTTGCGCACGGTGTTGCCGCAGGCCTCGCGCGTGGTGAGGCCGTCTTCCGACAGGCGGCGCAGCACGGCGCCGGTCTCGGCCAGCGGCACGTGGTGCAACTGGATGTCCTGACGCGTCGTGATGTGCGCCACCTGCTGCGGCACGTGCTTTTCGGCGACTTCGGCGATGGCCGCCAGCCGCGCCGGGTCGAGGCGACCGCCGGGCAGCTTGATGCGCACCATGTTCACGCCCTCCTGGCGCTGGCCGTACACGCCTTGCTGCAGGCGCAGGGCGGTGAAGCGCTCGGCGTCGAGCTCCAGGTCGAGGTAGCGGGCGAGCGCTTCCTCGTAGTGGGCGATTTCGTCGTGGTCGGAGAGGGATTTGAGCAGGGACATGACGTTTCCTTTTAGAGAACCAGTTTCGTGCCGATGAGGACCAGCAGTGCGGCGAGCCCCGAACGCAGCCAGCGCTCCGGCACCTTTACCGCGAAGTGGCTGCCGAGCCAGATGCCGGGCAGGGAGCCGAGCAGCAGGGCGCCGAGCAGCGACCAGTCGATGTTGCCGAGCAGCCAGTGGCCGAGGCCGGCGACCAGCGTCAGCGGCACGGCGTGGGCGAGGTCCGAGCCGACGATGCGCACCGCCGGCAGGGTCGGATAGAGGAACAGCAGCGCGGTGACGCCGAGCGCGCCGGCGCCCACCGAGGAAAGCGAGACCAGCACGCCGAGCAGCGCACCGACGATCACCGTCACGGGAACGACGCGGCGCGTATGCCAGGCATCCGAAAGATGGGCGAGGGCGAAGCGCTGCACGCGCGCCTTGAAGACCAGCGCGGCGGCGGTCAGCAGCAGCGCCACGCCGAGCGCGCCGGAAATCAGTTTGGAAAATATCGAGCGATCGATGTCGAAGAAGCCCACGGCGGCGAGCGTCAGCGCCGCCGCCGGCAGGCTGCCCGCCGCCAGGCGCCCGGTGATGCGCCAGTCCACCGTGCCATGGCGGGCATGCACCGCGGTGCCGCCGGCCTTGGTGAGCGCCGCGTAGAGCAGGTCCGTGCCCACCGCCGTCGCCGGGTGCACGCCGAACAGCAGCACCAGCAGCGGCGTCATGAGCGAGCCGCCGCCGACGCCGGTGAGACCGACGATGGCGCCGACGACGAATCCGGAAAGGGTATAGGCCGCATCCATGGTGAGGCGCATGGTATCGGCGGCCTATAGAATTGAAAAATACTTTGATGTTAGTATTAAATAACCATTGGCTATATAAGGCCTCAATATGAACCTGCAACAGCTGCGCTACGTATTCGAGGTCGCCCGCAGCGGCCTCAACGTCTCCGAGGCCGCCGCCGCCCTGCATACCTCGCAGCCGGGGGTGTCGAAGCAGATCCGCTTATTGGAAGAGGAACTCGGCGTCGACGTCTTCGTGCGCCAGGGCAAGCGCCTCACCGCCGTCACCGACCCCGGCCGCGAGGTGCTGAAGATCGCCGAACGCCTGCTGCGCGACCTCGACAACCTGCGCAGCGTCGGCCAGGAGTTCGGCGTCGGGGAGTCGGGTACGCTCTCCATCGCCACCACCCACACGCAGGCGCGCTACGTGCTGCCGCCGATCATCCGCGAATTCATGAAGCGCCACCCCAACGTGCGCGTCAGCCTGCACCAGGGCAGCCCGACCGAGGTGTGCGACACCGTGCTCGCCGGCGCGGCCGACCTCGCCATTGCCACCGAGGCCATCGCCGAGCGCGAGGAGCTGGTGATGCTGCCCTGCTACCAGTGGAACCGCTGCGTCATCGCGCCGCCGAATCATCCCATCCTCAAGGCGAAGCCGCTGACGCTGGAGGCGATCGCCAAGTACCCGCTCGTCACCTACGATTTCGCCTTCACCGGGCGCAGCCAGATCAACAAGGCCTTCGCCGCGCGCGGGCTGACGCCCAACGTGGCGCTGACGGCCATCGACGCCGACATCATCAAGACCTACGTGGCGCTGGGGCTGGGCATCGGCATCGTCGCCTACATGGCCTATGATCCGGCGGCGGACAAGAACCTGCGCGCGGTGGACGCCGCCCACCTCTTCGAGTCGGCGACGACGCGCCTCGGCATCCGCAGGAACGCCTGGTTGCGTGGATATGCTTACGGTTTCATCGAACTGTTCGCGCCGCACCTGACGCGGAGGATGGTGCAGTCGGCGCTGGCGGGGGAGGAGGGGAGCGATCCGGGGCTGTAATTCTGTGCTAATATGGATATACATGGATATACATAAGGACAGTCATCATGAACGTGAAACTGCAAGTGGCGAAATGGGGCAACAGCCTGGCGGTGCGCCTGCCCAATGAGTACGTTCGGCAGGCCGGGCTGCGCGAGGGGGACAGCGTCGAGGCGGAAGTGACGCCGGGCGGCGAGATCACCCTGGTGCCGACCCGGCCCTTCGACAAGGCCGCATTTCTCGCGCGGACGCGCAAACTGCGCGAAGCCATGCCGGAAACCGAGCCGGTGGTCGAGAAGATGCGCAAGGAGGCGCGCTACTGATGATCTATCTCGACACGAGCGCCGCCGTTCCGCTGTTCGTGCGCGAGCCGGCCAGCGCGGCCGTGGACGCCTGGTTCGAGGCCTGCGCCGAACCGCTGTTGTCGTCGGACTGGATCGTGACCGAGTTCGCCAGCGCGCTTTCGATCAAGGAACGGTCAGGGGCGCTCACGGCAAAGGATGCGCGGGCCGCATGGCGCGGCTTCGATGCGTTCTGCGAATCGGGCTTGCGTCTTCTGGCGGTGAGCCGGCAGGCCTTCAGGGAGGGGGCAAGGCTGGCGCGGCAACCGGGGCATGGCCTGCGCGCCGGCGATGCGCTTCACCTTGCTGTCATGCTGGAGGCCGGCACCGGCACGATTGCCACACTCGACACGACGCTGGCCGCGAACGCAAGGCGGCTGAAACTGCGAACCGTGAAGTTTCTTGCGTAGTCCTGATGCGGAAAAGCGGCAGGGCGGCGCTGGCGGGGGAGGAGGGGAGCGCCCCGGAATTGCGAGCAGGCTTGGTGTTCCCGCTTCGTTTCCCCACGATGACTCTGCATTCAGGAGGCCACATGAAATCCGTCAGCGTGCGCGAACTCAAGGACAACCCCTCCGCCGTTCTCAAGATGGCGCAGGAGGACGTGGTGGTGGTGACACGCCGCCATCGTCCAGAAGCCGTGCTGGTGCGTCTCGATGAAGAGAAACTGCTCGACCAGCCCGGCGTGCGCACCGCGCTGGCCGTTTCGCTCTACAAGGACGACAGCCTGTCGCTCGGCCATGCCGCCCGTTTTGCGGGCACGGCGCTGGCCGACTTTATGCGGCACGCCTCGCGCCTGGGCATTCCCGCCATCAAGGGCAACGCGGCCACGCTGCGTGAAGACATGAAGAACCTCGACGCCTGGCTTGCCCGCCCGGCATGAAGCGTTCCGCTCCGATCATCCTCGCCGCAGCCATCAGGATGGAAAGCGACTTCCGTCTTTCCACGGAGCTGATTCGGGCGGCGTGGGCCGAAGCAAGCGAGAAATAGTCCGCCTGGGGCCTTGCCTATCCGCCCTGTTGGTGGAAAATCTAGCCAGTCTGGAAGAAACGGGATTTGTCATGAATAAGGCTTGGACATTGGTGGATGCCAAGGATCTGTCAAGTTTGATTGGTTAGACGCAGAATGTAGCCGCCCGACTTCTCGTCGCGCTGCAGTTCGAGCAGCTTGCGCGACTGCGCTTCCTCGAGCAGCTCGCTGAAGGACTTGAAGCCGTAGTAGGACTCGCTGAAGCCGGGCTTGCGGCGCTTGAGGGCCTGCTTCACCATCGAGCCCCAGATCGGCTCGCCGGCGCCGCGCTCGGCGACCAGCGCCTCGACGGTTTCCAGGGCGAGGTCGAGCGCTTCCTGCTTGCGGTCTTCCTCCTCGGCCGGCGCCTTGCTCTCCGGTTTCTGCGCCCCCTTGGCGGCGGCCGGCTTGGCGGTGCGCTTCTTCGCCGCGCGCTTCTTCGTCTCCTCCTCGCGCACCAGATCGTCGTAGTAGATGAACTCGTCGCAGTTGGCCATCAGCAGGTCGGAGGTCGACTTCTTCACGCCGACGCCGATCACCAGCTTGTTGTTCTCGCGCAGCTTGGAGACCAGCGGCGAGAAGTCGGAGTCGCCGCTGATGATGACGAAGGTGTCGACGTGCGATTTCGTGTAGCAGAGGTCGAGGGCGTCCACCACCATGCGGATGTCGGCGGAGTTCTTGCCGGACTGGCGCACATGGGGGATCTCGATCAGCTCGAAGGCGGCCTCGTGCATGGGCGCCTTGAACTCCTTGTAGCGCGCCCAGTCGCAGTAGGCCTTCTTGACGACGATGCTGCCCTTCAGCAGCAGGCGCTCGAGCACCTTGCGGATGTCGAACTGGGCGTACTTCGCTTCCTGCACGCCGAGGGCGATATTCTCGAAGTCGCAGAACAGCGCCATGTTTTTTGTTTCGGTCTGCGCGGCCATTTCTTGCTCCCTTAATGGTGGAGGATCTTGGAGAGGAACTGCTGTGCGCGCTCGGAGCGCGGGCTGCCGAAGAAGGCGTCCTTCCTGTCGTCCTCGACGATTCTGCCCTGGTCCATGAAGACGACTCTGTGAGCCACTTTCCGCGCGAAGCCCATCTCGTGGGTCACCACCATCATGGTCATGCCTTCCTGGGCCAGCTCGACCATGACGTCGAGCACCTCGTTGATCATCTCCGGGTCGAGTGCCGAGGTCGGCTCGTCGAAGAGCATGCAGATCGGGTCCATGGAGAGCGCGCGGGCGATGGCGACGCGCTGCTGCTGGCCGCCGGAGAGCTGGCCGGGGAACTTGTCGGCATGCGCGCGCAGGCCGACGCGGTCGAGCAGCTTGAGGCCGCGGTCGCGCGCTTCCTCATTGCCGCGGCCGAGCACCTTGATCTGGGCGATGGCGAGGTTCTCGGTGATCGACATGTGCGGGAACAGCTCGAAGTGCTGGAACACCATGCCGACGCGGGCGCGCAGCTTCGGCAGGTCGGTCTTCGGGTCGCCGACGGAAATGCCGTTGACGAGGACTTCGCCCTGCTGGAAGGGTTCCAGGCCGTTCACGCATTTGATGAGGGTCGACTTGCCGGAGCCGGAGGGGCCGCAAACGACGATCACCTCGCCTTTCTCGACCTGGGTTGTGCACTCCGCCAGTACCCGGAATTCCCCGTACCACTTGCTGACGTTCTTCATTTCGATCATGGGCATGATGGCGTTCCGGCTAACGGATGATGGCGATGCGCTGCTGCAGCTTTCGCACTAGCATCGACAGGCTGAAACAGATGGCGAAGTAGAGCGTAGCGGCGACGAGGTAGGTCTCCACCGGGCGGTTGAAGTTCTTGCCGGCGACCTCGAAGCCCTTGAGCAGATCGTAGGCGCCGATGGCGTACACGAGCGAAGTGTCCTGGAACAGGATGATGGTCTGGGTCAGCAGCACCGGCAGCATGTTGCGGAAGGCCTGCGGCAGCACGATGAGGCGCATGGTCTGTCCGTAGTTCATGCCGAGGGCGTAGCCGGCGGCGACCTGGCCCTTCGGGATGCTCTGGATGCCGGCGCGCATGATCTCCGAGTAGTAGGCCGCCTCGAACAGGGTGAACGTGATGACGGCCGACATCTCGGCGCCGAGCGGGCGGCCGATGACCAGCGGGATGAGCAGGAAGAACCACAGGATCACCATCACCAGCGGGATGCTGCGCATGGTGTTCACGTAGGCGGCGGCGGGCAGCGCCAGCCACGGCCGGCTGGAGAGGCGCATCAGCGCCAGCACGGTGCCCAGGGCGATGCCGCCGAGCATGGCGACGAGCGTGAGCTGCAGCGAGAAGGCGAAGCCCTTCAGCACGTAGCTGGAAATGATTTGCGGCGTGAGGAAGGCGAAATCGAGGTTGAGCATCAGTGGCCACCCCCGATCATGCCCGGCACGCGCACCCGCGCCTCGATGAAATGGAACGCCCGGTTGAGGGCGAAGGCTGTGATGAAATACAGGCCGGTGACGGACAGGTAAATCTCGATGCCGCGTGCCGTCTCCTCCTGCGCCTGCAGGGCGAACAGCGTCAGCTCGGAGATGCTCACGGCGAAGGCCACCGAGGAGTTCTTCACGATGTTCATCGCCTCGCTGGTGAGCGGCGGGATGACGATGCGGAAGGCCATCGGCAGCAGCACGTGGCGGTAGGTCTGCGGCAGGGTGAATCCCATCGCCAGCCCGGCCATGCGCTGGCCGCGCGGCAGCGACTGGATGCCTGCTTTCACCTGCTCGGAGATGCGCGCCGAGGTGAACAGGCCCAGCCCGAGCACCACCAGCAGGAAGCTCGGCACGCCGCGCAGCGGCGGGATCAGCGCCGGCACGACGTGGTACCAGAGGAAGATCTGCACCAGCAGGGGGATGTTGCGGAAGAGTTCCGTCCATGCGTTGCCGGCGAGCACCAGGCCGCGGTTCGGCGTCGTGCGCAGGATGCCCATGAGGGAACCGAAGACCAGCGCCACGATGAGGGCCAGCAGCGACACCGACAGCGTCCAGCCCCAGGCCGAGAACAGCCAGTCGAGGTAGGTGACGTCGCCGGCGCCGCCGAAGCAGCGCGACACGATCTCGCCGTCGATGGTGTCCTTGCAGAAGACCTGCCAGTCCCAGGTGGACATGATGCTCCGCTGGTTGCCCCCTCTCCCCGCGGCTGCGGGGAGAGGGCTGGGGAGAGGGGCTGCAGCCTGCCACCCTTTCCCCCGGCCCCTCTCCCGCAGGCGGGAGAGGGGAGAGAGGTCACTTCTTCGCGTAGTCTTCCATCGGCTTGTCGTTGGGGTTGGCCCAGGCGGCCCTGGTGGCTTCCGATGCCGGCAGGCCGATGCGGGTGTTGGCCGGCGGGATCGGCTGCATGAACCACTTGTCGTAGATCTTCGCCATTTCGCCCGAGGCCATCAGCGCCTTGAGGCTGTCGTCCACCGTCTTCTTGAAGGCCGGGTCGTCCTTGCGGATCATGATGGCGATCGGCTCGACCGAGAGCACTTCGCCGACGATCTTGAAATCCGCCGGGTTCTTCGCCTTGGCGATGTTGCCGGCGAGAATCTGGCCGTCCATGACGAAGGCCTCGGCGCGGCCGGATTCCAGCAGCAGGAAGCTGTCGGCGTGGTCCTTGCCGAACACCTCCTTGAAGTCCATGCCGGTGGCGCGCTCGTGCTTGCGCAGATGCTGCACCGACGTCGTGCCGGTCGTGGTGGCGACGTTCTTGCCGTTCAGCTGGGCGATCGAACCGATGCCGGAATTGGCTTTCACGGCGATGCGGACTTCCTCGACGTAGGTGGTGACGGCGAAGGCGACATCCTTCTGGCGCGCGGCGTTGTTGGTGGTCGAGCCGCATTCGATGTCCACCGTGCCGTTCTGCACCAGCGGGATGCGGTTCTGCGAGGTGACCGGCTGGTACTTGATGTCGAGCTTCGCCAGCCCGAGCTGCTTCTGCACGTCGGCCAGCGCGCGCTGGCACAGTTCGACGTGGAAGCCGGCGAACTTGCCGTCGCCCACGGTGAAGGACAGGCCGCCGGAGGATTCGCGCACGCCCATGGTGGCGCTGCCGCCGTCCTTGATCTTCTTCAGCGTGCCGCCGTCCTGCGACAGGGCGGGCAGGGCGGCAAGCAGGCTGGCGGCAAAAGTCAGTCCCTGCAGTACGGCGATTGGTTTCATGGTGGTCTCCTCCGGGTGGGTTGTTTTGGAGCGGGCATTCTATGCCAGGCCAGACGGTTTGTTAAGCCGCTTCGGTTTCCGCTTCCTGTTGCTGCAGCGCCCACATCTGGACATAGGCGCCGCCGCTGTCGAGCAGTGCCCGGTGCGTGCCGCGCTCGACGATGCGCCCCCGGTCGAGGACGAGAATCTCGTCTGCGTTCATGACGGTGGACAGGCGGTGGGCGATGACCAGGGTGGTGCGGCCGACGCTGATGCGCTCCAGTTCGACCTGGATGGTTTTCTCGGATTTGGAGTCCAGTGCCGAGGTGGCCTCGTCGAAGATCAGGATGGGCGGGTTCTTCAGCAGAGCCCGGGCGATGGCGACGCGCTGCTTCTCGCCGCCGGAGAGCTTCAGGCCGCGTTCCCCGACGCGAGTGCCGTATTTCTCCGGCAGTGACTCGACGAAATCGTGGATGTGGGCGGCCTGCGCCGCGGCGATGATCTCTTCGCGGCTCGCCTCGGGGCGGCCGTACTGGATGTTGTAATAGATCGAGTCGTTGAAGAGCACCGTGTCCTGGGGTACGATGCCGATCGCCGCGCGCAGGCTGGCTTGCGTGAACCGCCGGATGTCCGTGCCGTTCACCTTCACGGCGCCCGACTGCGCGTCGTAGAAGCGGAAGAGCAGGCGCGACAGCGTCGATTTGCCCGAGCCCGAGTGGCCGACCACCGCCACGGTGCCGCCGGCGGGGATGGAAAAATCGACGTCGAAGAGGATCTGCCGCTTGGCTTCGTAGGCAAAGCCGACGTGCTCGAAGCGTACGGCGCAGGGGCCGGCGGCGAGCGGCGCCGCATCGGGCGAATCGGCGATCTCGCGGTGCTCGGCCTTCAGTGCGAACATGCGCTCGATGTCGGTGAGCGCCTGGCGGATCTCGCGGTAGAGCACACCCAGCCAGTTGAGCGGGATGTAGAGCTGGATGAGCAGGCCGTTCACAAGCACGATGTCGCCGACGGTCATGCTGCCGTTGCTCACGCCGACGGACGCGCGCCACATGATCAGCGTCACAGCCACGGCGATGATGGCCGCTTGGCCGAGATTGAGAAACGACAGCGAGACCTGGCTCCGCACCTGGGCCGACTCCCACTTCTGCATCTGCTGGTCGTAGCGGCTCGCCTCGAAGTCCTCGTTGTTGAAGTATTTCACTGTCTCGTAGTTGAGCAGGCTGTCGATGGCGCGCGAGTTGGCGGCCGAGTCGATCTCGTTCACTTCGCGCCGCAGCCGGGTGCGCCAGTTGGTGATCAGCACGGTGAAGGTGACATAGACGACAAGCGCGCCGACAGTGATCCAGGCGAAGCTCGCCTCGTAGCGGGTCGCCAGGATGCCGATCACCAGGCCGACCTCGACCAGGGTCGGCAGGATGCTGTAAATGGTGTAGCTGATCAGCGTGCCGATGGAGCGGGTGCCGCGCTCGATGTCGCGCGTCAGCCCCCCCGTCTGCCGCTCGAGGTGGAAGCGCAGCGAGAGGGCGTGCAGGTGGCGGAACACCTGCAGGGCGATATTGCGCACCGCCCGCTGGGTGACGCGGGTGAACAGCAGCTCGCGCAGCTCGGTGAACAGCGACATCGAGAAGCGCAGCGCGCCGTAGATGGCCAGCAGCGCCAGCGGCGCGACCAGCGCCGCCCGCTCGGCGGTGAAGGCGTCGACGATCTCCTTGAACACCAGCGGCACGCCGACGTTGGCCAGCTTGGCCGCGACGAGGCAGGCCAGCGCGAACAGCACGCGCCCCCGGTAGGCCCAGATGTAGGGGAACAGGGTGCGTAGGGTCTGCCAGTCGCGGCGCTCCCCGGTGGCGGGGGCGGGCAGAGGGGTGGTGGCGGCGCGGCGCATCCTCGCATTCTAAAGGATGCGCCCAGGCGGACGTGAGCCGCAGCCATCCTATCCGACTCGGCCCGGGCGGTCGGTCAGGGTGAAGCAAAAAGTCGCGCCCCTTCCCGGCGCGGCGTCGGCCCAGACTTCGCCGCCGTGGCGCCGGATCACCTGATCGACAATGGTCAGGCCGAGGCCCGTCCCTTCAAAATCGCGCCGGTCGTGCAGGCGAACAAAGGGGCCGAACAGCTTCTTGGCATTGGCCATGTCGAAGCCGACTCCGTTGTCCCGGACGTAGTAGACGCGTTTCCCGCGCTCGTCGCGGGAGCCGAACTCGATGCGCGGCTTGTCGACCTTGCTCGAATACTTCAAGGCGTTCCGCAACAGATTCTCGAGTGCGCAGCGCAACAGGCCGGCATCGGCGCAGGCTTCCACATGCTCGGCAATCTGCCAGTCGGCGCGGCATGCGGGCTCTGCAGCAACGATGTCGGCCACGATCTCGCGGGCTATTTGCGACAGGCTGGTGCGTCCGGCCTGCAGTGCGCCTTGGCCGACGCGGGAAAGCGCCAGTAGGTCGTCGATGATATTCGACATGCGACCGAGCGTGCCGCCGATGCGGGCAAACAGGGCGCGGCTGGTTTCGTCGAGGGGCCCCGGCAACTCCTCGCGCAACATGCCCAGGTAACCCCCGATCGCCCGCATCGGCGCGCGCAGGTCATGCGACACCGATGAGTTGAAGGCCGCCAGCTGGCGGTTCGCCGCTTCGAGCTCCGTCGTCCGGGCGGCGACACGCCGCTCGAGCTCGGCGTTCAGGCTGCGGATCGCGTCTTCGGCCTTCTTGTGGCTTGTGATATCGATGAAGGCCGAGACGAAGCCGGCGGAAAGTCCGTCGAGGGAAATCGGGCGTCCGATGATGTCGAGCACGGTGCCATCCGGTCGGGTGCGGGTGAAATGGTGGGGCTCGAAACGGCGCATCAGGGCAAGCCGTTCCTCGGTGAGGGCGTCGGCGTCGCCGGCGCCGTATTCGCCGCGGCGGGCGTTGTAGCGAATGAGCTCATCGTAGCGACCGTTGTCGGCCAGATCCCTGGGCAGATCCAGCAGATCGAGGAACGCCTGGTTGTACAAAACCAGTCCGAGCGTGTCGTCGACAACACTGATGCCGTGAGGCAGGTTGTCCAGGACGGCACGCAGGTAGGTGGCGAAGCGGATGGCTTCGCGCTCCGCCCGTTTTCGGTCGGAGATGTCATTGCAAAGGACGACGAAACCGCCCTCCGGCAGTGGTTGGCCACGGACTTCGAGCGCGATCCCGTCGGGCCGGACGCGCTCGAAGATAAAGGGCTCACGGCGGCTGAATCGGGCGAGGATTTCGTCGGCTGCGCCTTCGGGCTTGTCCGCTCCGAAATCGCCGCGCGCGAGGTTGAAGCGGATCAGCTCCTCCATGTGTGCCTTGCCCGGCCACAAGAGTTCCTCCGGATAGTCGAGCAGACGCTTGAATCGCTGGTTCCACACGATCACGTTGCCTTCGACATCCACCAGCGACACGCCGCTCGGCAGGAACTCGATGATCATCTTCAGGTAATCGGCGAGTTCGCGGTCGCTCGGCGAAATCGGGGCCGGCGGTCCGCTGTCGTACCGTGCCCTGTCGGAGGGTGAGCCCATGGCCGATTCCAAGAAGAGTAATGTTATTTTAGACATCAACATTCACATTTGTCGCCTCGCTGCACGTATCAAATTATTCGATGAATTCGCCGCGGAAGTCTGATTGGTCGCCGCTGCCTAATTGCCCCGAGGGTGCTTGACAGGGGGGGCGATCAACGTATTATGATTCAAACAACCGTTTGAAACGAGCGTTCCCTTTTTATGACGCGAACCGCCGATCTCCGGCAGCACACCGATACCCGCGAGCGCATCCTCGACGCCGCCGAGTCCCTCTTCGTCGATCACGGCTTCGAGGCGACTTCGATGCGCATGATCACCGGCCGCGCCGGCGTCAACCTGGCTTCCATCAATTACCACTTCGGCAGCAAGGATGCCCTCATCCAGAACGTCTTCCGCCGTCGCCTGACCTGGCTCAACCAGGAGCGTCTGCACGCGCTCGACCGTTTCGAGGCCGAGGCGAAGGGTGCGCCGTTGAAGCCGCACCAGATCGTCGAGGCCTTCTTCGGCGTTTCGCTGTGCATGGCGGCCGACACCGAGCGTGGCGGCCATACCTTCATGCGCCTGCTCGGCCGCACCTACACCGAGCCGACCGCCTTCGTACGCCAGTTCCTCGCCGAGGAGTACGCCGTCGTCGTGCCGCGCTTCAAGCAGGCGCTGCTCCGCTCGCTGCCGGACGTGCCGCCCGATGAGATCCTCTGGCGCTTCCATTTCATGCTGGGCGCCATGTCCTACGCCATCGCCGGGACGGACGCCCTGCAGCTGATGGCCGAATACGAACTCGAAGAGACGGATCCCGAGGCGCTTTCGCGCCGCCTGATGCCCTTCCTGCTCGGCGGACTGCGTGCGCCACTCGCCGGGCACGCGGGCAAGGCGAAGGAAAAGGGCTCGCGCCGCGCCGTCTGAGCTAAGGCCGCCGCCGCCGTTAATAAACAAAGCAGTACCACCACAAGGCGGGCCGACCGCCGGAGAAGTGAAAGGAGAACAGCATGACCTGGACATTGCTCATCGCACTGCCGCTGGCGGCCCTCGTGGCGCTCTTCGCCGTGCCGCCGCTGCGCCGTGCCGCCGTGACGCGGCCGATCTTCGCCGCCTATCGCAGGATGCTGCCGCAGATGTCGCAGACCGAGAAGGAAGCGCTCGAGGCCGGCACCGTCTGGTGGGAAGGCGAGCTCTTCCATGGCCATCCCGACTGGGAGAAGCTGCTCGCCTACCCGCAGCCGAAGCTCAGCGCCGAGGAGCGTTCATTCCTCGCCAACGAGACCGAGGATCTGTGCAGCCTCACCGACGACTGGGTGTCCTCGCACTACGACCACGACCTCTCGCCGCAGGCCTGGCAATACCTGAAGGAGAAGGGCTTCCTCGGCATGATCATCCCGAAGAAGTACGGCGGCCTGGAATTCTCCGCCTACGCCCACTCGCAGGTGGTGACCAAGCTGTCGACGCGCTGCGCCGCCACGGCGGTGTCGGTGATGGTGCCCAACTCCCTCGGCCCGGCCGAGCTGCTGCTGCACTACGGCACCGAGGAGCAGAAGAGCCACTACCTGCCGCGCCTGGCCAAGGGCCTCGACATCCCCTGCTTCGCGCTGACCAGCCCCTGGGCCGGCTCGGACGCCGCCTCGATCCCCGACCAGGGCATCGTCTGCCGCGGCATGTGGCAGGGCCGCGAGGTCGTCGGCATGCGCGTCACCTGGGACAAGCGCTACATCACCCTGGCGCCGGTTGCCACGGTAGTCGGCCTCGCCTTCCGCCTGTTCGATCCGGAACACCTGCTCGGCGAGACCGAGGATCTCGGCATCACCTGCGCGCTGGTGCCGCACAATCATCCCGGCGTGGAAACCGGGCGCCGCCACTTCCCGCTCAACGCCCCCTGGCACAACGGCCCGACGCGCGGCAAGGACGTCTTCATGCCGCTCGATTTCATCATCGGCGGGCCGGCGCTGGCCGGCCAGGGCTGGCGCATGCTGATGGAGTGCCTCGCTGCCGGCCGCTCGATCTCGCTGCCCGGTTCCAACACCGGCATGCAGAAGCTGGCCGTGCGCACGGTGGGCGGCTACGCCCGCGTGCGCAACCAGTTCAAGACGGCGATCGGCAAGTTCGAGGGCATCCAGGAGCCGCTGGCGCGCATGGGCGGCAACCTCTACCTGTGCGACGCGGCGCGTACCATGACCGCCGCCGCGATCGACCTGGGCGAGAAGCCCTCGGTGGTCTCCGCCATCGTCAAGTACCACGTCACCGAGCGTGCGCGCCAGTCGATGAACGACGGCATGGACATTCTCGGCGGCAAGGGCATCTGCCTCGGCCCGTCCAATTTCCTCGGCCGCGCCTATCAGCAGATCCCGGTCGGCATCACCGTAGAGGGCGCCAACATCCTGACGCGCAGCCTGATCATCTTCGGCCAGGGCGCCATCCGCTGCCATCCCTACGTGCTGGCCGAGATGCAGGCGGCGCAGAAGGACGACCTGGTCGCCTTCGACCGCGCGCTCTTCGCCCACATCGGCCATACGGTCGGGAACGGTCTGCGCGCCTTTTTCACCGGTATCACCGGCTCGCATTTCGTGCGCGTGCCGGCCAACGTCGCGCCCGAGACGCGCCGCTACTACCAGCAGCTGACGCGCTTTTCCGCCTCGTTCGCCTTTCTTGCCGACATTTCCATGCTGGTGATGGGCGGCGACCTGAAGCGCAAGGAGAAGCTCTCGGCGCGCATGGGCGACATCCTCTCGCTGATGTACCTCTCCTCGGCGGTGCTCAAGCGCTACGAGTCGGAAGGCCGCCAGCAGGCCGATGCGCCGCTCATGCACTGGGCGATGTGGGACGCGATGTTCAAGGCGCAGAACGCCTTCGAGGGCGTGGTTTCCAACTTCCCCAACCGCTTCGTGTCGACCTTCCTGCGCCGGACCATCTTCCCGCTCGGCCGGCCCTACGTGGTGCCGTCCGACCGCCTCGGCGGCCAAGTGGCGGATCTCCTCATCGCCCCCTCGGCGACGCGCGACCGCCTCACGGCGGACATGTACATCCCGCGCGACGAGAACGATCCGGTCGGCGTCATCGAACTGGCGCTGGAGGCCACCCTCAAGGCCGAGGCCATCCAGGCCAAGATCCGCGCCGCGCAGAAGACCGGTGTGCTCTCGGGCCGCACGGCGCAGGAGATCGCCCGTTCGGCCCTGGAGAAGAAGGTCATCACCGCTGACGAGCACGCCCAGCTCGAGCGCGCCCACCAGCTCACCGCCAACGTGATCAAGGTGGACGATTTCCCCTTCGACCTCGGCCTGCAGCGCAGCGAGCCGAAGCCCGTCGCGCACCGCGCCGCCGCATAAGGAGAATTGAATCATGCAACCGGTTTACATCATCGACGGCGCCCGCACACCCTTCCTCAAGGCGCGCAATGCCCCCGGCCCCTTCTCGGCGGGCGACCTCGCCACCGCCGCCGGGCGAGCGCTGCTGGTGCGCCAGCCCTTCGCCGCCGAGGAGCTGGACGAGGTCATCCTCGGCTGCGCCTCGCCCTCGCCGGACGAGGTGAACATCGGCCGCGTCGCGGCGCTGCGCATGGGTTGCGGGCAGAAGGTGCCGGGGTGGACGGTGATGCGCAACTGCGCCTCCGGCATGCAGGCGCTCGACTCGGCCATTTCCAACATCAACGCCGGCCGCTCGCAGCTGGTGCTGGCCGGCGGCGTCGATGCGCTGTCGCACGCGCCGCTGCTGTATTCGCGCACCATGGTGCTGTGGTTCGCGCAGATGGCGCAGGCGAGGACGGCCGGCCAGAAGGCGGCGCTCTTCGCCAAATTGAAACCCGGTGCGCTGCTCTCTCCGGTGATCGGCATCATGAAGGGGCTCACCGACCCGGTGGTTAATCTCCTCATGGGCCAGACGGCTGAGAATCTCGCGCACCGCTTCGGCATCACGCGCGAGCAGATGGATGCCTTCTCGGTGCGCAGCCACCGGCGCGTCGTCGCCGGCCAGGATGCCGGCCATTACGCCGCCGAGGTGGTGCCGCTGGTCGGCCGCGACGGCAAGGTCTACGCCGACGACGACGGCGTGCGGCGCGATTCCTCGATGGAGGGCCTGGCCAAGCTGAAGCCCTTCTTCGACAAGAAGTACGGCAAGGTCACGCCCGGCAACAGTTCGCAGATCACAGACGGCGGCGTCTGGCTGGTGCTCGCCTCCGAGGAGGCGGTGAATCGACATGGACTGCAGCCGATCGGTCGCATCGTTGACACGCAATGGGCCGGTCTCGACCCGGCGCAGATGGGCCTGGGTCCCGTGCATGCCGCCACGCCCATCCTGCAGCGCCACGGGCTGGACCTGAGCGACCTCGACGCCTGGGAGATCAACGAAGCCTTCGCCGCCCAGGTGCTCGGCTGCATCGAGGCCTGGAAGGACGCCGCCTATTGCAGGGAGCAGCTCGGCCTCGACGCGCCGCTCGGCGCGCTCGACGAGGAGAAGCTCAACGCCGACGGCGGCGCTGTCGCGCTCGGCCACCCGGTCGGCGCCTCCGGCGCCCGCATCGTGCTGCATCTGCTGCATGTGTTGCGCCGTACGGGTGGCAAGCGCGGCATGGCCGCGATCTGTATCGGCGGCGGCCAGGGCGGCGCCATGCTGGTGGAGACGGCCTGAACCGACTGACGGCCATGCGGCATGAAATTCGCCTCGACTACCGCGCGCGCCCATCGGCGCTGGCCTTCGTGGCCCGCGCCGTGCGGCCGTCGCCCGGACTCAAGCGGGGCGGCGTGCCGGCCATTGCGGCGAACTGGCACCATCGCCCGGCGGCGGCCGAAGTGGTGCGCTTCCACGCGCTCTCCGGTCTTGCCGAGGGCGAGGCCCTGCCGCTGCTCTACCCGCATACCATCGCCTTTCCCCTGCACATGGCCATCCTGACGCAGCCGGCCTTTCCGCTGCCGATCTGGCGCATGCTGCAGGTCCGCAACCGCATCGTGCAACATGCGCCGCTGCTGCGCGCGGCGGAGCAGGCGATCGGGGTGCGCCTCGTCGGCCACCGCGTGCTCGACAAGGGCGTCGAGTTCGACCTGCATGCCACGGTGCGCGCGGACGGCGTCCTCGCCTGGGAGAGCCTGAACACCTTCTACGCCCGCGGCCGCTTCGGCGCGCCGATGGCGGGCGAAGTGCCCGAGGCGCCAAAAGTCAGTCCCGGCGACACGGCGCAGTGGCGCATGCCGGCCGGCGGCGGCTGGCAGTACGGCGGCCTGTCGGGCGACTACAACCCGCTGCACCTGTGGAGCGGTTACGCGAGAAAGCACGGCTTCGCCCGGGCCTTCTTCCACCCGCAGCGCGTGCTCGGCCAGTGCCTGGCGCGGCTGGAGCCGCCGGCCGCCGGGCTGCCGCTGCGCCTCGACGCCTGGCTGAAGGGGCCGGTTTTCTACGGCGCGCCGGTCAGGATGCGCCGCGAATCCGGCAGCGACGGCTGCCGCTTCGCCCTGCATGTGAATGAGGACGAACGACCGGCCATCGTCGGCCACCTGCGTCCATCCAGCGAAAGCATTTTGTAGTAGCGAGGAACCCATGACCGAACTCAAACATTGGCGCATCGCGCGCGAACCCGATGGCGTTGCCTGGCTGAACTTCGACAAGGCCGGCGAGTCCACCAACACGCTGTCCGCCGAGGCCATGCGCGAGCTGGCGCTCGCCCTCGACGAGTTCGACCGCGAGCCGCCCAAGGGCCTGGTGATCCGCTCCGGCAAGAGCGCCGGCTTCATCGCCGGCGCCGACATCGAGGAGTTCACGAAAGTCGCCTCGGTCGCCGACGCCAAGGCGCTGGCGCAGCGCGGCTGGGACCTCTACAACCGCCTCGCCGCGGTGAAGTACCCGACGCTGGCGCTGATCCGCGGCCATTGCATGGGCGGCGGCACCGAGCTGGCGCTGGCCTGCCGCTACCGCGTCGCGGTGGACGAGCCGGGCACGCGCATCGCCCTGCCGGAAGTCATGCTCGGCATCGTGCCGGGCTGGGGCGGCATGCTGCGCCTGCCGCAGACGATCGGCCCGGCCGCCGCGCTCGACATGATGCTCACCGGCCGTGCGCTGAACGCGAAGCGGGCGAAGCAGCTCGGCTTCGCCGACGAGTGCGTGCCGCCGCGCGTCATGGAGAACGCCGCGCGCATGCTGGTGGTGTCGGGCCGGCCGAAGCGGGAATTGCCCTTCATGCAGAAGCTGATGAATGGACCGCTCAAGGGCTTCGTCGTCTCGCAGGCGAAGAAGCAGGTCATGCGGCGCGCGCGCCCCGGGCACTACCCGGCGCCCTACGCCATCCTCGACATGTGGGCGAACCACGGCGGCAATGCGCTGGCCGTGCCGGCCGAGAAGCCGACCTCGATGGACGCCATCGCCGCCTCGCCGACGACGAAGAACCTGGTGCGGGTGTACTACCTGCAGGAGCGCCTGAAGGGCTTCGGCAAGGACAGCGATTTCGCGCCGAAGCACCTGCACGTCATCGGCGCCGGCGTCATGGGCGGCGACATTGCCGCCTGGGGCGCGCTGCGCGGCCTCACCGTGACGCTGCAGGACCAGAACATCGAGCGCATCGCGCCGGCCATCCGGCGCGCCGCGGCGGCCTTCAAGAAGAAGCTGCGCGACGACACCCAGGTGCGCTTCGCGCTCGACCGCCTCATTCCCGACCCGTCCGGCCAGGGCGCGCGCCAGGCCGACGTGGTGATCGAGGCGATCTTCGAGAACCTGGAGGCCAAGCGAAAGTTGTTCGCCGACCTCGAGGCCATCGCCAAGCCCGACGCCGTGCTCGCCAGCAACACCTCGAGCCTCAAGCTGGAGGACATCGCCGTGGCGCTGAAGGATCCGTCGCGCCTGATCGGCATCCACTTCTTCAACCCGGTGGCCAAGATGCCGCTGGTGGAGGTGGTCGAGGGCAAGGATTCCGATCCGCAGGCGCTGAGCAAGGGCCTCGCCTTCGTGCGCAAGATCGACAAGCTGGCGCTGCCGGTGAAGAGCGCGCCCGGCTTCCTGGTGAACGCCGTGCTGGCGCCCTACATGCAGGAGGCGATGCGCTGCGTCGACGAGGGCATCGCGCCGGAAGTGGTCGACGAGGCGGCGCTGGCCTTCGGCATGCCGCTGGGTCCCATCGAACTGGCCGACACGGTCGGCCTCGACATCACGGTGGCCGCCGGCCAGCAACTGGCGAGCGGCCTCACCGAGCCGCCGAAGAAGCTGATGGAACTGGTGAATGCCGGCCACCTCGGCCGCAAGACCGGGCGCGGCTTTTACACGTACAATCAGGGCAAGCCGCAGAAGAACGCGGTCGGCCAGGTCCCGGAAGGCCTCGCCGACCGGCTGGTGAAGCCCTTCCTGGCGGCCGCGCAGCGCGCAGTCGACGAGGGCGTCGTCGCCGACGACGAGCTGGCCGACGCCGGCGTGATCTTCGGCACCGGCTTCGCGCCGTTTCGCGGTGGGCCGATGAATTACCTCAAGGAACAGGCGGGATGAGTGAACAACCGACCCGGCTGCCGGACAAGCAGCCGACCTTGCGCGTGATGCCGATGCCGGCCGACGTGAACCACGCCGGCGACATCTTCGGCGGCTACATCATGGCCAACGTCGACCTGGCCGGCGGCATCGTCGCCATCCGCCGCGCCCGCGGTCGCGTCGCCACCATCGCGGTGAACGAGTTCCTCTTCAAGCAGCCGGTGTCGGTCGGCGATGTGCTGTCCTTCTACGCCGAGGTGATCAGGGTCGGCCGCACCTCGATGACCATCAACGTCGAGGTCTACGCCGAGCGCCACCCCACCAATCCGCTGGTGGTCAAGGTGACCGAGGCACAGCTCACCTACGTTGCGCTCAACGCCGACGGCAGCAAGCGCGAGGTTCCGCCCGAGCAGTAATCCGTTTTTGGCTGCGGGGTGTGGGGCTGTGGCTTCAACGCATTTCCGCATTCCCGCAGCCGCCTCATTCAACCAGGAGAAACAACGTGAGCAACTTCATCGTACGCAAAGTCGCCGTGCTCGGCGCCGGCGTCATGGACGCGCAGATCGCAGATCGCCGCCCACTGCGCCAACGCCAACGTGCCGGTCGTGCTGTTCGACCTGCCGGCGAAGGAAGGCGATCCCAACGGGATAGTGAAAAGGCCCTCGACGGCCTGAAGAAGCTGGAACCCTCGCCGCCAAGGACCGCGTTGCCTACGTCGACGCCGCCAACTACGATTCCGGCCTCGAACTGCTGCGCGGCTGCGACCTCATCATCGAGGCCATCGAGGTGAACTTCCGCATCCTGCCGGGCGACAGCATCGAGGGCGTGACGGCGCATGTCAGGGCGACGGTCGCCAACGAGTCGGTCGCCGTCGCGCGCAGCGGGCACGCCAACGAGCCGAGGGCGATATCGCCCTCGGCCGCGCCTTCCTTCAAGCTGATCAACCGCACCATCCGCGAGCTGTTTCACGGCACCGTGGTCGCCCCGGGCCTGATGATCGCCGCCACCGATTCGCGCCACATGGCGCCGATCGCCGACGCCATCTACTGCTTCTCGCCGGTGCGCGCCAGGAGCGAGGACCTGACGCGCTTCCACGGCACCAACGAGCGCATCTCGGTCGCCAACCACGCCGAGCTGATCCGCTTCTATCATCGCCTGCTGCTCAATGCGGCGAAAGGGGACTCGAAATGAACGAACAGGTCTTGCTGGACATCCGCGGCGCCGTCGCCACGCTGACCCTCAACCGCCCGCAGGCGATGAATGCGCTCGGCTTGGAGATGGGCCGGGCCTTCCTCGCCCGCGCCCAGGAACTGCGCCGGGCGGAGGGCGTCAAGGTCGTCGTCGTCACTGGCGCCGGCGAGCACTTCATGGCCGGCGGAGACATCAAGGAATTCCACGCCATGGTGGCGGCGGCGCCGGAGGAGCGCGAGCGCGCCTTCGGCCAGCTGATCGGCGAAGTCATCAATCCGGCCGTGGAAATCCTGCGCAGCCTGCCGGCGCCGCTCGTCGGCAAGGTGCGCGGCGCCTGCGCCGGCTTCGGCTTCTCGCTGATGGCCGGCTGCGACCTGGTGCTGGCGGCCGACAATGCCTATTTCACCACCGGCTACTCGCTGCTCGGCACGACCGCCGACGGCGGCGGCACCTGGTTCCTGCCGCGCCTGGTCGGCGCGAAGAAGGCGGCCGAGCTGACCTTTCTCGCCGAGCGCCTCGACGCGCAGCAGGCGCTCGCCCTCGGCCTGGTCAACCGTGTCGTGCCGGCGGCCGAACTGGACGCGGCCTGCGAGGCGCTCGCCGGCCGGCTCGCCTCGGGCCCGACTTTCGCCTATGCCAATGCCAAGCGCCTGCTCAACCGCTCGCTGACGGCCAGTCTGGCCGACCAGTTGATGGCTGAAGCCGCCTCGTTCGCCCGCTGCAGTGCGACCGCCGATTTCACCGAGGGCGTCAGCGCCTTCGTCGAGAAGCGCAAGCCATCGTTCAAGGGCAACTGACATTCCAACCCGCAAGGGAGGGATGCAATGCAAAGCCGACTCGTGGTTGTTGGCCGCTTTCGTTGTCCTAGCCTTCCTCGCCGCCACTAGAGCACCGCCAACAAGGAGGACGACAGTCACAAGATTTCCTTGCGACGCGCCGAGTCGGCGCGCCGTGACTAACAGCTTCCGGAGCGATCCGGACGCCTGTTCGCAGTGAACAAGCCTTAGTGCCCGTCCGCAGGCGTCTTATCTTTGGCGGTCAGGTTCTGCACGAGAACACCTAGCGCTTCATGGAGGACGAAATACGAATTGCGCAGCGCTCCAGCACTTGGGAGCAGGTGAAGCAGCGTGAATTCCGTACGCCCGAAGTAGGCTGTGGGTGCCGGAATCACTTCCAGGCCATGCCGTTCGAAGGCATCACGTGCGCGCCGCAGGTGCATGGCATGGCTTACCAGCAGTACGCGGTCAATGCCCGCCCGTGCAAGGATTGGAGCACTCTTGCTGGCGTTCTGCGCGGTATCGTAGGAACGGTCCTCGACCCAACGCACCTTAACGCCAAAATCGCGCTCCAGCGCGTCCCGCATCGTAATGCCCTCCGGTACCCCCCCATCGGGGCTCCACCCGTGACGAGTACCGGTAGTCCGGTTTCACGGTGGAGTCGCGCGGCGTATCGAATCCTCACCAGTCCGCTATCGCTGACGGTGTCACCGCCATATTCCGGAGCGTTGGCGTAGTTGCCACCGCCGAGTACAACGATGGCCTGCGCATGCCGGGCCCGGCTTGCGTCGAGCGGGGGGACATCTTCGATCAGCGCTATCAGGGCGAGTGCAACAAGTGGCGTGGCGAGCAGCCAGAGCAGGGCAATGCCGCCCCAGGCCAGGGTTTTCCCGAGCCGCGGCCAGCGCCGCATCAGGAGCAGTCCGAGGGCGGCGAGCAGCAATGGGCCTGCCGGCGGCAGCACCAGCGCCGAGAGTATCTTCTTGACGAGCCAGGGCATCAGCCCGTGACCTTCCTCACCAGGGCGCGGCTCACCATGCGCAGGCGCTGCGCCAGCGGGAAGCGCTTGAAGTTGGTCTTCACCACGCCGGCGGTGAAGGCGCTGCGCTTCGAGTAGTCGATGTTCACGTCCACCACCACCGGCCGCCCCGCGGCGGCGAGGCGGCGTGCTTCGGCAATGCAATCGGCGATGGCCGCGTCGTTCTCCATGCGCACGTAGGCGGCGCCGGTGGCCTGGGCGATGCCCTCGATATTGACGGAGCCGAGCACGGCGCAGGGCTTGCGGTTGTAGGGAATCTCCTGCGCCTGGGCGATCTGCGACAGCTCGCCGTCGTGGAAGACGAAATACACGATGCCGAGGCCTTCCTTCCTCGCGGTGAGGATTTCCATGGCGGTCATCATGAATGCGCCGTCGCCGACGATGGAGAAGACCTCGCGCTCGGGTTGCGACAGCCTGGCGCCGACTGCCGCCGGCACGGCGTAGCCCATGCAGTTGAAGTCGGTCGGCAGGATCAGGCAGCGCGAGGCATGCACCGGATAGAGCTCGGCGGTGAGGAAGGTGTGGTTGCCGTCGTCCACCGTGGCGATGGCATCACTCGGCATCTGCTTCCTCACCTCGTCGAAGAAGCGCGCCGGGTTGACACGGCCTTTCGAATCGTGGGCATACCATGCCTCGCGGTAGGCCTGCTTGTCGCGACGGATCTGTTCCTGCGGGCCGCTGCCGGCCGGCCGCGCCGTGCCGCGGGCGCGCAGGGCAAAAGTCAGTCGCTGCAGCACGGCGGCGGCATCGCCCCCCAGCGCGACTGCCGCCGGATAGTTCTTGTGGAAGACCTCGGGGTTGATGTCGACATGCACCAGGTTTTCCGGCACCGGCGCGCCGAAGCTGCCGGTGGCGAGTTCGCCGAAGCGCGTGCCGACGGCAAGCAGGGCATCGCATTCGGCGAAGGCGTTGCGCGCCGCCGGCACGGCGTGCGGCCCGAAGCTGAAGCCGGCGTGCAGCGGATGTTGGTGCGGGAACACCGACTGGCCCTGCAGGGTGGTGGCGACCGGCGCCTGCAGGAACTCGGCGAGTTCGACGAGCTGCGGCAGGGCATCGACCGCGCCCCAGCCGACGAAGAGGCCCGGGCGCTGCGCCGCCAGCAGGAGGTCCGCGGCGCGGGCGAGGTCGTCCTCGGCCGGCCGCGCCGGCGCGGCCGGCGGCGCGTAGGCGGGCAGTTCGCCCATCTCTTCCGGGAAGAGCTGCAGGTTCACCGGCAGCTCGACGAACACCGGCCCCGGCATGCCTGAAGTGGCGATGCGATACGCCTCATGGAGCGTCGGCACCACCTCGGCGTGCGATTTGATATGGAAAGTGGCCTTGGTCAGCGGCTTCATGAAGGCGTGCTGGTCGATCTCGTGCAACTGGTAGCGTTTGCCGAGGTCGGTGCGGATGCCGCCGGTGATGACCAGCATCGGCACGCCGGCGAGCAGCGCCTCGGCGATGCCGCTCGCCGCGTGCGTCAGTCCCGCCGCGGGGACGATGGCCAGCGTGCCGACCGTGCCGGAGACGCGGCTCACCGCGTCGGCGATGAAGGAGGCGCTGCCCTCGTGCGTGACGAGCACCGGCACGATCTGCTCCGACTTGTTCAGCTCGTCGTAGAACTCGGTGTTCTGCACGCCGGGGATGCCGAAGGTGTATTTCACGCCGAGCTGCTCGAGGGCATGCACGGCGAGCCAGGCGGCGGTCTTCTTCATGTCGCTTGTCCAGCGATGGATTGTCCGGCGATGCGGCCGGAGAGCACGCAGCCGCCGAGGAAGGTGCCTTCGAGGGCGCGCAGGCCGTGCATGCCGCCGCCGCCGAAGCCGGTCGCCTCGCCCGCGGCGTAGAGGCGCGGGATGGGGTTGCCGGCCGTGTCGAGCACGCGGCTCTCCAGGTCGGTCTGGATGCCGCCGAGGCTCTTGCGGCTGATGATCGACTCGCGGATGGCGATCAGCGGCAGCGCCTTGTGGTCGTGGATCTTCTGGAATTTGCAGGTGCGCACGCGGTCGCCCTTCCACTGGCGCAGGAGGGCGATGCGCTTCAGTTGCTCGTCCTCGAAGTGCGCCGGGCCGCGCGCGATCTCCGCGTCGTAGCGGCTGATGGCTTCGCCGAGGGCCTCCAGGTCAACCGCCCGGTCGCCCTGCAGGGCGTTCATCTTGTCGACCAGCGCCGGCAGGGTGTCGGCGACGACGACGTCCGCGCACTTCTCCACCAGGGTGTCGACCAGCCAGCGGTTGCCGAAGAGGAGATCGCGCAGGAAGGCCAGCTTCTTCTTGTCGCGGATCGAGGGGTTGAACTCGGCGCCGGAGACGGCCAGTTCCTTCAGCGCGATCTTGCGGTTGAGGATTTGCCAGGAATATTGCCGCTCGGTGGCGCAGACGCGCGTCACCAGATCGCGCGTGTCGAAGCCGGTCACCAGCGGCGGGGCGAAGCGGCGGCCCTGCCAGTCCACCCACAGCGCCGAGCGCGGCGGCACCACGGAGAGACCGTGGTTGGGCTTCCTTGGCTGCCAGTGGCGCACGCCGGCGGCGTAGTCCCACATCTTGTCGAGGTGGGTGAGGTTGCCGCCGAGCTTCCCCACGGCGTCGTGCAGCAGGCCGTCGGCGAACTTGTGCGAGCCGTTGAGCAGCGTCGTCGGGGGCGTGCGCCAGTCGCGGTGCCAGTGCTGCCGCACTTTCGCCAGATCGCCGCCGTTGAGGCCGCCGGCGGCGACGACGATGGCCTCGCCGAAGGCCTCGAAGGGCTCGCCGCCGTCTTCGAGCATGCCGTTGCAGCCGCTGATCTCGCCCATCAACGTGGTGAAGCCCTCGACGCGATGGCCGAAGTGCACGGCCAGCTTCGCCGCGTTCGGATGGTGGCGCAGCCGGGCGATGAGCTGAATGGCCAGCTCGCGGCCGGTGCCCCAGACGATGTGGAAGCGCGCCACCGAGTTGCCCTGCACGTGCAGGCCGCGCTCGATCCAGTGCGGCACGGGAAAGAACGCGATGCCGTTCCGCTTCAGCCACAGGTAGACCTCGTCGTGGCAGCGTCCGGTGTAGGCCTCGGCCCAGCGCCGCGGCCAGTGGTCTTCCGCGCCGAATTCGGCGAAGGCGCACCAGTCGGCGAAGGCCCGTGCGGGGGAATCCTGGATGCCGTTCTTTTGCTGCTCGCGGCTGCCGACGACGAAGATGCCGCCGAAACTCTCCTTCGCCAGGCCGCCGAAGTTCTCCTCGGCGTCGCGATCGAGCATCGTCACGCTCTTGCCCGCATCGAGCAGTTCGAGCGCGGTGCAGATGCCGGCCAGCCCCCCGCCGATGACGACGACGTCGCTCTTGTAGGTTCGCATGCTGTCTCCTCCAGTCCGGGATGGGTGCCCGGCGCGGGCTGTTGTTGTTGTCTCGCGCCCGCAAAACGCAAGCATAGCGCAGGCGTCGTGCTTCGGCGACATCGCAAGCCCTTGCCGCGTAAGGGTTCATTCCGCGGAAGGAAAATTGCGGCGGCGGCGCGGCGCCCGGGCGAACCGGCCATGCTCCCGGCGCGTCCGGAGCCGGCCGTGGCGCCCACGCCCGCCGCGCCCCGCCTTCCAGAAGTAAGTCCGTCTTCCTCCCCGTTTCGGGCGCCGCGAGGGCGCCCGTTTTTTATCTTCCGGGCTGGCATAATGAACCACTATGTCGGACCGGAAATACGGCTTCGAAACCCTGTGCCTGCATGCGGGCGGCCAGCCCGACGCCGCCACCGGCGCGCGCGCCGTGCCCATCTACCAGACCACCTCCTTCGTCTTCGATTCCGCCGACCACGCCGCCAGCCTGTTCAACCTGCAGACCTTCGGCAACGTCTATTCGCGCATTTCCAACCCGACGGTGGCGGTGCTGGAGGAGCGCGTCGCCGCGCTCGAGGGCGGCCGTGCCGCGCTCGCCGCCGCCAGCGGCCAGTCGGCGCAGATGGTGGCGCTGCTCACCCTGTGCGAGGCCGGCGACCACATTGTCTCGGCGAGCACCCTTTACGGCGGCACCCATTCGCAGTTCGACTTCAACTTCCGCAAGCTCGGCATCGACACCAGCTTCGTCGATCCGGACGAGCCGGAGAACTTCCGCCGCGCCATCGGGCCGAAGACGAAGTGCCTCTACGCAGAAACCATCGGCAACCCGCGCGGCAACGTGCTCGACATCGCCGCCGTCGCGTCGATCGCGCGCGAGGCGGGGATTCCGCTGGTGATCGACAACACCTTCGCCTCGCCGTACCTGTGCCGGCCGATCGAGCACGGCGCCGACATCGTCGTGCATTCCGCCACCAAGTTCATCGGCGGCCACGGCACCACCATGGGCGGGCTGATCGTCGAGTCGGGCAAGTTTCCGTGGGGCAACGGCAAGTTTCCGCAGATGACCGAGCCCTCGGCCGGCTACCACGGCGTGCGTTTCTTTGAAACCTTCGGCGACTTCGGCTTTACCATGCGCGCCCGCTTCGAAACCCTGCGCACGCTCGGCCCGGCGCTCGCGCCGCTGAATGCCTGGCTGCTGCTGCAGGGGCTGGAGACATTGCACGTGCGCATGGAGCGCCATGTCAGCAATGCACAGGCCGTGGCCGAGCACCTCGCCGCGCATCCGCGCGTCGCCTGGGTGAACTACGCCGGCCTGCCCGACAGCCCCTACCGCGCGCTGGCGCAAAAATACCTGCCGCGGGGCGCCGGCGCCATCTTCACCTTCGGCATCGAGGGCGGCGAGAAGGGCGGGAGGGGCGCCGGCGAGAAGTTCATCGAGAGCGTGCAGTTCCTTTCGCACCTCGCCAATGTCGGCGATGCCAAGACGCTGGTGATCCATCCGGCCTCGACCACGCATCGCCAGCTTTCGGAGGAACAGCAGGCGAAGGCCGGCGTCTCGCCCGACATGATTCGCCTGTCGGTGGGGCTGGAGACGCTCGACGACATCCTGTGGGACATCGACCAGGCGCTCGAGAAGAGCGCGCATTGAGAGGGAGGGGACATGGAGCTTTTGGAATCCTTCGGCCTGCGCGAGATGGTGATCGGCACCGCCGTGCTGCTGGGCATCTACTCCGGCATCGTCATCATCCGCCTGGCGCGCATGAACCGCACGCCTCCGCCCGGGCCGGTGTGGAAGAAGGATCCGGCCGAATTCGGCCAGCAGGTGGTGAAGAGCGGCATCGAGGCGGAACTGGACGAGCTGCGCGGCGAGATCGCCGCGCTCAAGGATAAAGTCAGTCTGCTCGAGGCGGCGCGCAATGTCTCGCCGCAGTACGGCGAGGCGGTGGCGCTGGCGCAGCAGGGCCTCGCCGCGCACCAGATCGCCGAGCGCTGCGGCATCTCCGTGTCGGAAGCGGAGATGGTGCGCGCCTTGAGCAGGGCGAAGAACGAATGAGGCACATCAGGGAGGGGACATGGCGCCGGACGGAGAAGACCAGGGCGAACTGAAAAAAAAGCTGGTGCGCCGCATCGCCATTGCCGGCGTGGTGGCGGCCGCGTTGCTTGGCGGACTGGCGCTGTTCGAGCAGTTCCTGAGCGAAGGGCCGGCGCCGGTGGCCTCGGCGCCGCCCGTCGCCGCACCCGCCGCACCGCCCGCGCCGCCGGCGGAGGAAAGGAAGCAAGCGCCGCCGCCCGAGGAGAAGAAGGAGGAGGTCAGGGCCGAGCCCGAGAAGACCGAAACGCCGCTGGCGCCGCCGCCCGCCGCCGCGCCGGCTGCGCCGGCGAGGAAGGAAACGGCCACGACGGTGAAGAAGGCCGAGACGGCCGCGCCGCCGCCGAATGCCGACCCCGCCCCGGCCGTCGCGCGCAGCTACCGCGTGCAGATGGGCGTGTTCACCAGCGCGTCGAATGCCGAGGAGCTGCGCACGAAACTGGAGCAGGCGGGCATTCCGGCCTACGTCGAGTCGCGCGTGCAGGTCGGCCCCTTCAAGTCGCAGCAGGAGGCCGAAGCGGCGCGGCGCAAGCTGAAGGAACTCGGCCTCGGCCCGGGCCTGCTGCTGCCCCCACAGAAAAAATAGCTACCTAGAAAAGACCCAGCACCGCGGCGAAGGGCAGGGCCGAGCGCGGCCGGTAGGCGATGCGCCAGAGGCCGCCGTGGGCGGCCCGGTCCATGAAGCGCTGCGCCGGATGCGAATAGTCGTTCGCGCCGATGCGCAGGTCGTGCACCAGCAGCGCCGCCATCAGCGCGTTCGCGGTGTCCGGCTCGAAGACCTCCACGCCGAAGTGATGGGCGCCGTCGTAGGCGGCGGCGAGCGCCTTGTTCTTCACCACCGAGCGGGTGCGCGTGGCCGGCGCCACGTTGGCCGAGACGCGCCGGTTGCCCGCATCGATGGCGCGCCACTGCTGCAGGCGCTTGGCGAGCAGGTAGTTGGCGCCCTGCTGCGCCACCAGCGCGTCGACGACGCCGGCGCGGCCGCCGCCGCAATCGACCAGACCGTCCACGTTCGGCGCGAAGAAGCGACCGCCGCTCAGGGCGTGCAGCGGCGCCTGCAGGACGGCCTTGGCGCCGCGCGCCTCCCACGCCTGCATGGCCGCCGATGCCGCCGCTTCCGGTACGGCGAACACATCGGTCGGGCTGAGCAGCCAGGCCGGCACGATGTCCTCGCGCCGCGCCATCAGGCTGGCGACGATGGCGTCCATGGCGAGCGAGACGCGCAGGTGCTCCGCGCCGTCGAGATAGGCATAGCTGCCGATCGCCAGCGGGCCAGGCAGGGCGGCCAGCCAGTCGCGGATCTCCGGCGTTTCGGTGAGCAGGTCGGCGCCCGCCTTGTAGGCCAGCGTGGGGTCGTCGGGCGGGAGCGGTTCGTGCATGGGCAGCAACACGCGGCCGTTGCCGCTGCGGGCGGTGGCGATGATGCGGCCCCAGGCCGGCGTGCCGGGAAGGTCGATGACAGCGAGATTGGCGCGCCAGCTCACCAGCGTCGGCAGCGGGCCCAGTTCGGCCCCGGCGCCGAGCACCGCGACATGCCAGTCGGACAGGTCGAGCCAGTCTGGATGGGCGATTACCTCGCCGATCGCCGCTGCGAAGGAGGGCTCGACGGCGCCGGCGGCGACCCAGGCGTCGAGCTGGCGGCGCAGATCGTCCCCGCCCAGGCGACGCCCCCGATAGGGCACGGCGAGTTCGGGACGCGCATCGCCGCGCCCGATGAGGGTGACGGTCTCGAAAGCGAGCTGTCCGGGCTGCGCTATCGCCTCTCGCAGCGGCAGGGCGCCGCCGGCGCGCAGGAATTCGAAGCGGTCGTGCAGGGCGGCGAGGCCGGCGCGGGCGATCGATCGCATCGCCGACGCGTCCGCCAGGCCGAGTTCGACCGTGCGGCGCGCGTGGCGCATGTAGCCGGTGTGCCAGCGGTCCTCGGCAAGGGCGGCGCGCGCGGCGTCGGGCGAGACCGCGGCCAGCGCCGCGGCGAAAATCTCGCGCCCGGCCGCCAGCGTGCTGCGACGGCCGTCGGCGCCGGCCGGGAAGGCGATGCCGCTCGGGGTTTTTCGAGTATCCTCGTCCATCCGGGAAACCGGTCCAGTAATATTGGAATCCTGCCGATTCTACAGGACGCGCCATGAACAGGAAGATCATCGCCACGACAAACGCTCCCGCCGCCATCGGCCCCTATTCGCAGGCCGTGCAGAGCGGCAACACCGTCCACCTCTCCGGCCAGATCGGCCTCGACCCGGCCACCATGCAGATGGCCGAAGGCATCGATGCGCAGATCGCCCGCGTCTTCGACAACCTGAAGGCCGTCGCGGCGGCGGCCGGCGGCTCGCTCGCCGACGCCGTCAAGGTCAACATCTACGTCACCGACCTCGCCAACTTCGCCAAGGTGAACGACGCCATGGCGCAGGCCTTCAGCCAGCCCTACCCGGCCCGCGCCACGGTGCAGGTGGCGGCGCTGCCGCGCGGCGCGCTGGTGGAAATCGACGCGGTGCTCGTGCTGGGGTGAGCGCCGTCCGCCGGGCCGCCCCAAGGACGGCGCAGCCAAAGGCACGGAGCCGCGCAGCGGCGAACAACCGTCACCCCCTTCCCGGGGAAGGGGGTCGGGGGGAAGGCGGTCCGTTGGCGGCCAGGCTGGCAAGGCTCGGCATCCGCACGCGGGACGACCTCGTCCTGCACCTGCCGTTGCGCTACGAGGACGAAACCCGCCTCACCGCCATCGCCGACCTGCGGCCCGGCGTTCCCGCCCAGGTCGAGGCGGAGATCGTCGAATCCTCCGTGCAGTACCGGCCGCGCCGCCAGCTCGTGGTGCGCGTGCAGGGCGCCGGCGGCGGCGAGCTGGTGCTGCGCTTCCTCAACTTCTACGGCAGCCAGACGAAGCAGCTTGCCGTCGGCCGCCGGCTGCGCATCTTCGGCGAACCGCGCGGCGGCTTCCTCGGCGACGAGATGGTGCATCCGCGCTACCGCCTCGTCTCCGAGGACGAGCCGTTGCCGGAGGCGATGACGCCGATCTATCCCACGACCGCCGGCCTCTCGCAGCTCGCCTTGCGCAAGTGCATCGACCTCGCGCTGAAACAGGCCGGTCTCGGCGAGACCCTGCCCGAGCCGCTGCGCAAGAAACATCGCCTCGTTCCTTTTTCCGACAGCGTCGCGCTGCTGCACCACCCGACGCCCGCAACCTCGCTGGCCGAACTCTCCGACCGAGCGCATCCGGCCTGGCGCCGCATCAAGTTCGACGAACTGCTCGCCCAGCAGCTCAGCCTGCGTCGCGCGCATGAAGCGCGCCGCGCCAAGACCGCACCGCGTCTTCCGGTGAAAGGTACGCTGACGAAGCAGCTGCTCGCCGCGTTGCCCTTCAAGCTCACCGCCGCGCAGATCCGTGTCTGGCGCGAGATCGCGCACGATCTGGGTGAGCCGCATCCCATGCAGCGCCTGCTGCAGGGCGACGTCGGCAGCGGCAAGACCGTGGTCGCCGCGCTGGCCATGCTGCAGGCGGTGGAAAACGGTCACCAGGCGGCGCTGATGGCGCCGACCGAGATCCTCGCGGAGCAGCATTACCGGAAGCTCACGCAGTGGCTGGCGCCGCTCGGCCTGGAGATCGCCTGGCTCTCGGGCAGCCTGAAGAAGAAGGACAAGGCGGCGATGGCCGAGGCGATTTCATCCGGCCGCGCGCCGCTCGCCATCGGCACGCATGCCCTCATCGAGGAGACGGTGGATTTTTCGCGCCTCGGCCTCGCCATCATCGACGAGCAGCACCGCTTCGGCGTGCGCCAGCGACTGACTTTGCGCGAGAAGGGGAAGAATCCCCACCAGCTCATGATGTCGGCCACGCCGATCCCGCGCACGCTGGCCATGAGCTATTACGCCGACCTCGACGTCTCGGTGATCGACGAATTGCCGCCGGGCAGGAAGCCCGTGCTGACCAAGCTGGTGTCGGAAGCGCGCCGCGACGAAGTCATCGCCCGCATCCGCGACGCCTGCGCGGCGGGGCGGCAGGCCTACTGGGTCTGCCCGTTGATTGAGGAGTCCGAGAAGCTGCAGTTGCAGACGGCGGTGGACACCTTCGAGCGCCTGCGCGCCGAGCTGCCGGAGCTGAAGGTCGGCCTGGTGCACGGCCGCTTGAAGGGCGAGGAGAAGGCCGCCGTGATGGGCGACTTCGCCGCCGGGAAAATCCAGCTCCTCGTCGCCACCACGGTGATCGAGGTCGGCGTGGATGTGCCCAACGCCTCGCTCATGGTGGTCGAGCATGCCGAGCGCTTCGGCCTCTCGCAGCTGCACCAGCTGCGCGGCCGCGTCGGCCGAGGCGCCGACGAATCGGCCTGCATCCTGCTCTACGCGCACCCGCTCGGTGAAACGGCGCGGGCGCGCCTGAAGGTGATCTTCGAAAACGCCGACGGCTTCGAGATCGCGCGCCAGGACCTGCACCTGCGCGGCCCCGGCGAATTCCTCGGCAGCCGCCAGAGCGGCGTGCCGCTGCTGCGCTACGCCGACCTCGAGGCCGACGCCGACCTGCTCGACGCCGCGCGCGCGGCGGCGGAGACGATGCTCAGGGAACACCCCGACGCGGCGGACCGCCACGTCGAGCGCTGGCTGGGCGGGCGAAGGGAGCTGCTCAAGGTTTGAACCGGTCGCGGCCGCTCCCGGGTAAAATTCCCCCATTCTTGGGGAGAAAGCCGCAATGCCGAAATACAGCACCGATGCCATCCGCGCCGTCGCCCTCGTCGGGCACGGCGGTGCGGGCAAGACCACCCTGGCCGAGGCCCTGCTCGCCGCCGCCGGCGCGATCAAGACGCCGGGCAGCGTGGAGAAGGGCAACACCGTCTGCGACCATGACCCGCTGGAGAAGGCGGCGGGTCATTCGTTGCAGTCGGCCCTGGTCAACTTCGCCTGGCGCGACACCCACGTGCACCTCATCGACACGCCGGGCTACCCGGACTTTTCCGGCCAGGCCATCGGCGCGCTCGCCGGTGTCGAGACGGCGCTGGCGGTGATCAACGCCCAGGCCGGCATCGAGCTCGCCACCGAGCGCATGATGCGGCTCGCCGCCGGCCGCGGCCTGGCACGCATGATCGTCATCAACAAGATCGACGCCGACAACCTCGATCTCGCCGGCCTGGTGCGGCAGATCCGCGAGCGCTTCGGCAAGGAGTGCATGCTGCTCGACCTGCCCGCCCACGAGCGCCACGACGTCGTCGAGGTGCTCGGCCACGCCGCAGGCGATGCCGACTTCTCCTCGGTGGCGGAGGCCCACCGCGCCCTCATCGACCAGGTCGTCGAGGAGGACGAGACCCTGCTGGCGCGCTATCTGGAGGACGGCGCCGATCCGACGCCGGAGGAGCTGCATGCGCCCTTCGAGAAGGCGCTGCGCGCCGGCCACCTGGTGCCGATCCTGTTCGTCTCGGCCAAGACCGGCGCCGGTGTGCGCGAACTGCTCGACGTGCTGGCGACGCTGGCGCCGAATCCGGCCGAAGGCAATCCGCCGCCCTTTTATCGCGGCGAGCCGGGCGGGCCGACGCAGGCCTTCCAGGCCGTGCCCGATGCATCGAAGCACGTGCTGGCCCACGTCTTCAAGGTCATCGTCGATCCCTTCGTCGGCAAGCTCGGCGTCTTTCGCGTGCACCAGGGCACGGTGCGCAAGGACACCCAGCTTTTCGTCGGCGACGGCAAGAAGCCCTTCCGCACCGGCCATCTCTTCATGCTGCAGGGCAAGGACTACGTCGAGGTGGATGAGCTGCTGCCGGGCGACATCGGCGCCGTGGCAAAGGTGGAGGAGATCGCCTTCGACAGCGTGCTGCACGACTCCCACGACGAGGACCACATCCACCTCAGGCCGCTCGAGCTGCCCAAGCCCATGCAGGGCCTGGCCGTGGAAACCACGCGCAAGGGCGACGAGCAGCGCCTCTTCGACGTGCTGCACAGGCTGGAGCTGGAGGATCCCTGTTTCGTCGTCGAGCGCCATCCGACCACCCACGAGACGGTGATCCGCGGCCTCGGCGAGATGCACCTGAAGTCGAAGCTGGAGAAAATGGCCCAGCAGTACAAGATGGAGGTGAAGACGGCGCCGCCGCTGATTCCCTACCGCGAGACCGTGCAGCGCCGCGCCGAGGGCCATTGCCGGCACAAGAAGCAGAGCGGCGGCGCCGGCCAGTTCGGCGAGGTGTTCCTGCGCATCGAGCCGCTCGAGCGCGGCGCCGGCTTCGAGTTCGTCGACCACGTCAAGGGCGGCGTCATTCCCGGCGTGTTCATCCCGGCGGTGGAGAAGGGCGTGCGCCGTGCGCTCGCCGAGGGCGTCGTCGCCGGCTTTCCGGTCGAGGACATCCGCGTCATCGTCTATGACGGCAAGACCCATCCGGTGGACGGCAAGGAGGTCGCCTTCGCCACGGCCGGGCGCAAGGCCACGGTCGAGGCCATCCGCGCCGCGGCGCCGATCGTGCTCGAGCCGATCGTGAACATCGAGATCGTCGGGCCGGAGTCGGCCATCGGCGACCTCACCGGCGACCTCTCCGGCAAGCGCGGCCACATCACCGGCACCGACAGCCGCGGCGGCGGCATGGGCGCCGTCTCCGGCCAGGTGCCGCTGGCCGAGCTGACCGACTTCCAGTCGCGCCTGAAGTCGCTCACCGGCGGGCGCGGCAGCTACGCCATCGAGTTCAGCCACTATGCCCAGGTGCCGCCGCAGACGCAGGGCCAGATGGCGGCGAAGTTCCGCCTCCATGAGGAAGACGATTGACCTGCCCCCCAGCCCCCTTCCCGAGGAAGGGGGTGACGGTTGTTCGCTTCGCTCCATGTCGTTGACTGGCCCCGCCTTGGGGCGGCCCGGCGGCGGGGCGGCGATGTAGAATCCCCTATGTCCGAACTGACCCTGCGCCAGCGCCTCGACGCCTACGAGCGCCTGATGCGGCTCGACAAGCCGATCGGCACGCTGCTGCTCCTGTGGCCGACGATGTGGGCGGTGTGGATCGCGGCCGAGGGCGCGCCGAGCCTGTTCATCGTCTGGATCTTCGCGCTGGGCACGCTCTTGATGCGCTCGGCCGGGGTGGTGATGAACGACTACGCCGACCGGCATTTCGATCCGCACGTCGAGCGCACGAAGAACCGGCCGCTCGCCGCGCGCATCGTCTCCGAGCGCGAGGCGCTGCTGCTCGCTTCAGGCGTCACGCTGTGCGCCTTCCTCCTCATCCTGCCGCTGCACAGGCTGGTGTGGGCGCTCTCGGTGGTGGCGCTGTTTCTCGCCATGAGCTATCCGCTCACCAAGCGCTTCCTCGCCATCCCGCAGGCGTACCTCGGGATCGCTTTCGGCTTCGGCATCCCGATGGCCTTCGCCGCGCAACTGTATGAAGTTCCTCCGCTGGCCTGGGTCATGCTGCTGGCGAACGTCTTCTGGGCCGTCGGCTACGACACCTGCTACGCCATGGTCGACCGCGAAGACGACCTGAAGATCGGCATCAAGACTTCCGCCATCACCTTCGGCCGCTTCGACGTGGCGGCGGTGATGGCCAGCTACGCGACGACGCTGGCGATCCTCGCCTGGGTCGGCGCCCAGGCGGGAAGGGGAATCTTCTTCTACGCGGGGCTGGCCGTGGCGGCCGGCATGATGCTGCGCCACTTCTTCTGGATCCGCGGCCGCGAGCGCATGGCCTGCTTCCGCGCCTTCATGGACAACAACTGGGTCGGCGCGGCGATCTTCGCCGGCCTCTTCGCCGACTACGCGCTGCGCTCCGGCCGCTGGCCGACCCTCTGATATCGCTCAGCGGCGCCCGCCGCCGACCGGCGCCAGGCCCTTGCAGTCCGGCCCGAGATACGTCATCTGCGATTCGCTCTGCATGGTGTGGCGGCCGGTCGCATCCGTCGTCACCATGTCCATGCGCGAGTGCACCGTGTTGCCGGAGAAAGTGCTCTCGCCCTTGCCCTGCGAGCGGCGCCCGTCCATCGTGCAGTCGATCTCGTAGCGCATCGTGTTGCCGCTGCGGCTCATTTTCGTCGGCTGGCAGCGTCCGTCCGGATCGACCACCGGCGTGTCGCGCTTCGCCATCTCCTCGCTGATGCACATGCGTGTCGCGCCGCCCGGGCCCATGCTGACGCCCTGGCGGTTCATCATGGCCTCCATCTGCTTGCGCTGCTCCGGCGGCAGGCTGGCCATCTGCTGCTGCATCTGCTGCATCTGGGCGCGCATGTCCTGGCCATCGACGACCTGCCTGAGGGTTTTCACTTCCCACAGGCCGGCCTTCATGTCGCCGGCGAGGGCGGGGGCGGCGAGCAGGGGAAGACTCAGGGCAAGAAGGGTCTTTTTCATGGCGTCGGTCTCCGTGGTGGATGGCATCGGCATTGTGCCAGAAGCTTTGCCCGGCTGGTATTACAATCCTCGCATGTCCCGCCGCCATGTCCGTCCCGTCCCCGCCGCCGTGCTGGAAGAAGTCCGCAGCCTCGTCGGCGTAGCGCCGCGCCGCGACCTGCTCGTCGAGTATCTGCACCGCATCCAGGACGCATGGGGCTGCATCGATGCCGGGCGCCTCGCCGCGCTGGCGCAGTTGATGAAATTGTCACGCGCCGAGGTGTTCGAGGTCGCCTCCTTCTACCACCACTTCGACGTCGTGCGCGAGGGCGAGGCGCCGCCGCCGCAACTGACCGTGCGCGTGTGCGATTCGCTCGCCTGCGCCCTGGCCGGGGCCGAGGAACTCCTCGCGGCCATAAGTCAGTCGCTGGGGGACGGCGTGCGCGTGCAGCGCGTGCCCTGCGTCGGCCGCTGCGAGTGCGCGCCGCTGGCGGTGGTCGGGCGGAATCCCGTCGAGGAGGCCGATGCGCACGCCGTGCGCTATGCGATCGAGGCGGGCGCCACCGAGGCGCCGCTGCCGGGGGGCGCGCGCCGCCTGGCCGACTACCGCGCCGCCGGCGGCTTCAAGCTCTATGCGGACTGCGTCGCCGGCCGCCGCACGGCGGAAGAGATCATCGCCGCGCTCGAGCACGCCGGCCTGCGCGGCCTCGGCGGCGCGGGGTTCCCGGCCGGGCGCAAGTGGCGCGTCGTGCGCGATCAGCCGGCGCCGCGCCTGATGGCGGTGAACATCGACGAGGGCGAGCCGGGCACCTTCAAGGACCGCCACTATCTCGAGCGCGAGCCGCACCGCTTCCTCGAGGGCATGCTGATCGCCGCCTGGGCGGTCGGCATCGAGAAGATCTACATCTACCTGCGCGACGAGTACGCCGGCCTGCGCGCGCTGCTGGCCGAGGAGCTCGCCGCGCTGCGCGCCGCCTTCCCGCAGGCGCCGGAAATCGAATTGCGCCGCGGCGCCGGCGCCTACGTCTGCGGCGAGGAGTCGGCCATGATCGAATCCATCGAGGGCAGGCGCGGCCAGCCGCGCCTGCGCCCGCCCTATGTGGCGGAAGTCGGCCTCTTCGGCCGGCCGACCCTCGAGCACAACATGGAGACGCTGTACTGGGTGCGCGAGATCGTCGAGCGCGGCGCGGAGTGGTTCGCCGCGCAGGGCCGCCACGGCCGCAAAGGCCTGCGCTCGTTTTCGGTGAGCGGGCGCGTGGTGAAGCCGGGCGTGCATCTCGCGCCGGCCGGCATCACCCTGCGCGAGCTGGTCGACGAGTTCTGCGGCGGCATGCTGCCCGGCCACGAGCTGTATGCCTATTTCCCCGGCGGCGCCTCGGGCGGCATCCTGCCGGCGCGGCTGGCCGACCTGCCGCTCGACTTCGACACGCTGCAGGAACACGGCTGCTTCATCGGTTCGGCGGCGATCATCGTGCTCTCGCAGCACGATTCGGCGCGCGCCGCGGCGCTGAACGCCATGCGCTTCTTCGCCCATGAGTCCTGCGGCAAGTGCACGCCCTGCCGCGTCGGCACGGCGAAGGCGGCGGCACTCATGGCGCGCGACGAATGGGACACCGGGTTGCTGAAGGAACTGGCACAGACGATGCAGGACGCCTCGATCTGCGGCCTCGGCCAGGCGGCGCCCAACCCGCTGCTCTCGGTGCTGAAGTTCTTTCCGCACGAGCTGGAGAAGAAGCCGTGAGCGCGGTCAAGTTCTCCCTCGACGGCCGCGAGGTCGAGGCGCGCGAGGGCGAGAGCATCCTGCAGGCGGCGCAGCGCCACGGCGTCGACATCCCGCACCTCTGCACCAAGGACGGCCTGCGTGCGGACGGCAACTGCCGCGCCTGCGTGGTCGAGATCGACGGAGAGCGCACGCTGGCGCCGTCCTGCTGCCGCGCGCCGAAGGCCGGCATGCAGGTGCGGTCGCAGAGCGCGCGCGCCGTGGCGGCGCAGAAGATGGTGCTGGAGCTGCTGCAATCGGACATGCCGGCCGAAGCCGTGTGTGCCGATTCGGAACTCGACGCCTGGGCGAGGAAAATGAATGTCGGCGCGCCGCGCTTCCCGCACCGCGCGCAGCCGGCGGCGGACACTTCGCATCCGGCCATCGCCGTCAATCTCGCCGCCTGCATCCAGTGCACGCGCTGCCTGCGCGCCTGCCGCGAAGTGCAGGTGAACGATGTCATCGGCTACGCGCGGCGCGGCGAGATCGTCTTCGACTGCGCCGACCCGATGGGGGCGAGTTCCTGCGTCGGCTGCGGCGAGTGCGTCGCCGCCTGCCCGACCGGCGCCCTTCTCCCCCTCTCCCCAACCCGCTCCCCCGCGGGCGGGGGAGCGGGAGTGAAATGCGTCGACTCCCTCTGTCCCTACTGCGGCGTCGGCTGCCAGCTCACCTACCGCGTGCGCGACGATGCCATCGTCGGCGTCGACGGCCGCGACGGTCCGGCCAACCGCGGGCGGCTGTGCGTCAAGGGCCGCTTCGGCTACGACTACCTGCGCCATGCGCAGCGCCTGACCCGGCCGCTCATCCGCAAGCCGGGTGTGGCGAAGTCGGTCGACAGCACGATGGCGGATTTCCGCGAGGCGAGTTGGGAGGAGGCGCTCGACTTCGCCGCCGAGGGCTTGAAGCGCATTCTCGCGCGCGACGGCAAATACGCCCTGGCCGGCTTCGGCTCGGCCAAGGGCTCGAACGAGGAGGCCTATCTCTTTCAGAAGCTGGTGCGCACGGGCTTCGGCACGAACAACGTCGACCACTGCACGCGGCTGTGCCATGCCTCCTCGGTGGCGGCGCTGCTCGAGGGCATCGGCTCGGGCGCGGTGTCGAACCCGGTGCGGGACGTCGCGCTCGCCGACGTGATCGTGGTGATCGGCGCCAATCCGACGGTGAACCACCCGGTGGCGGCGACCTGGATGAAGAACGCGGCGGAGCGCGGCGCCACCCTGATCGTCATGGACCCGCGCGAGACCGAGCTGGCGCGCCACGCGACCCACGCCCTGCAGTTCAGGCCCGACAGCGATGTGGCGCTCCTCAATGCCATTGCGAACGTGATCGTCACGGAAGGGCTGACCAACCAGACTTTCATTGCCGAACGCACCGAAGGGTTCGACGCCTTCCGCGACAACGTGCTGGCCGCCACGCCCGAGGCGATGGCGCCCGTCTGCGGCATCGACGCGGAAACCATCCGCGCCGTGGCGCGCACGTATGCCCGATCCCGCGCGGCGATGATCTTCTGGGGCATGGGCGTCTCGCAGCACACCCACGGCACCGACAATGTGCGCTGCCTCATCGCGCTGGCGCTGATGACCGGCCAGATCGGCCGGCCCGGTACGGGGCTGCATCCGCTGCGCGGGCAGAACAACGTGCAGGGGGCCTCCGACGCCGGGCTCATCCCGATCGCGCTGCCCGACTACGGCCGCGTCACCGACGCCACGGTGCGTGCGCGCTTCGAGAAGCTGTGGGTCGCGCCGCTCGACCCCAAACCGGGGCTCACCGTCGTGGAGATCCTCGACGCCGCCTGCCGCGGCGAGATCAAGGGCATGGTCATCATGGGCGAGAACCCGGCGATGTCCGATCCAGACCTCGCCCACGCGCGCGCCGGTCTCGCCGCGCTCGAGCATCTCGTCGTGCAGGACCTCTTCCTCACCGAAACGGCGGCGTTCGCCGACGTGGTGCTGCCGGCCTCCGGCTTCGCCGAGAAGGCCGGCACGTTCACCAACACCGACCGCACCGTGCAGCTCGGACGCGCCGCCGTTTCGCCGCCGGGCGAGGCGCGGCAGGACCTGTGGATCGTGCAGGAACTCGCGCGCCGGCTCGGTCTCGGCTGGCATTACGCGGGACCGCAGGACGTGTTTGCCGAGATGCGCCGCGCCATGCCTTCAATCGCCGGCATATCCTGGGAGCGCCTCGAGCGAGAGGGGGCGGTGACCTACCCTTGCCACGGCGAAGACGATCCAGGCCAGCCGGTGATCTTCACCGATTTCTTCCCGACCGTGAGCGGGCGCGGCCGCTTCGTCCCGGCGCAGTTCCGTCCGGCCGCCGAGCTGCCCGATGCCGAATATCCCTTCGTGCTCATCACCGGGCGCGTGCTGGAACACTGGCACACCGGCGCCATGACGCGCCGCTCGAGCGTGCTCGATGCGCTCGAGCCGGAGGCGCATGTCGACGTCCCTCCGGACGACCTGGCGGCGCTCGGCTGCGCCGGAGGGGATTTCGTCACGCTCGAGACGCGACGCGGAAAAGTCTCGGCGCGCGCACGTGCCGACGCCGGCCTCGCGCGCGGCACGCTGTTCATGTCCTTCTGCTACGCCGAGGCGGCGGCCAACCTGCTCACCAACCCGGCGCTCGATCCCTTCGGCAAGATTCCGGAATTCAAGTACTGCGCGGCCAGGCTGGGAAAAGCGCCGGGCTGACCGGTACAATCGGCCCACCCATGCGCCCCGCCATCCTCGTCCTCAACGCCGGTTCCTCGAGCGTCAAGTTCCTCCTCTTCGCCGAAGAGGCCGGGGGCCTGCAGGCGGTCGTCCGCGGCCAGATCGAAGGCATCCGCACCGCGCCGCACTTCATCGCCCGCGACGGGACGGGAAAGGTACTGGCGGAACAAACGTGGGGCGAGGGGGACAGGCTGGACCACGACGGCGCCGTGCGGCACATCACCGATTTCCTGGGCGAGCTGCGCGGCGAGCTGGAACTGCATGCCGTCGGGCACCGCGTGGTGCATGGCGGCACCGAATATGTGCAGCCGGTGCGCCTCGATGCGGACGTGCTGGGCGCGCTGGAAAAATACATTCCGCTCGCCCCGCTGCACCAGCCGCACAACCTCGGGCCGATCCGCCTGCTGCTCGGGCAGCGACCGCAACTCGTCCAGGTCGCCTGCTTCGACACGGCCTTCCACGCCACCAATCCGGAGGTGTCGCGCCGCTTCGCCATTCCCGCCGAGCTGCACGAGGCCGGCGTGCGCCGCTACGGCTTTCACGGCCTGTCCTACGAATACATCGCCTCGGTGCTCGATCGGCACGACGCGAAGGCGGCCGCCGGCCGGACCATCATCCTGCACCTGGGCAACGGCTCGAGCATGTGCGGCCTCGAAGTCGGCCGCAGCGTCGCCAGCACGATGGGTTTTACCGCCCTCGACGGCCTGCCCATGGGTACGCGCTGCGGCGCCATCGATCCCGGCGTGCTGCTCTATCTGATGGACCAGCGCGGCATGGACGCGCGCGCCATCGAGAAGCTGCTCTACAACCAGTCGGGGCTGCTCGGCGTCTCCGGCATCTCGAGCGACATGCGCAAGCTGCTCGGATCGGACGATGCGCGCGCGCGGCTGGCGGTCGATGTCTACACCTATCGCATCCGGCGCGAGATGGGCTCGCTGGCCGCCGCCCTCGGCGGCGTCGACGCCATCGCGTTTACCGCCGGCATCGGCGAGAACAGCGCCGAGATCCGCGCGCGCATCTGCCGCGATGCCGCCTGGCTCGGCGTCGAGCTCGACGCCGCGGCGAACGCCCAGGGCGGGCCGCGCATCAGCACACCGGGCAGCCGCGTCAATGTCTGGGTGATTCCGACCAACGAAGAGCTGATGATCGCCCGCCACACGCAGCGTCTGGCGGCCTAGCCGCTAGCGACAGCGGGCGTTGCTGGTTTTCGCCGTGCAGTTGAGCGCCGGCTCCGGCGCGGCGGCGGGCGACTGCCGGACCATCTCCTGCGGCCAGTCGGCGGGCCGCAGCGCCTGCATGATGACCTCCCCCGATTCCTCGCGCAGCGCCCTGAAACCGAGTTGCTCGGCGAGACCCAGCATGGGCCGGTTGTCGCGCAGGCTGGAGAGCTGGATGCGCTTCAGGCCGCGCCTCCAGCCATGCATTAGCAGGTAGTCGAGCAGCGCACGGCCGACGCCCTTGTGGCGCAACTGGTTCGATACCGCGATGCCGAGCTCGGCGCAGGAGAGCGCGCCGGGGCGATTCTCCGCGCACATCTCGCTGCCGGGGACGGCGGAGAGCTCGGCGACGCCGACCAGGCGCTCGCCGTAGAAGGCGCCGAAGACGACGCAGCCGTTGCCGAAGCGCATCTGCGCGACGTAGGCGTGCACCGTCATCGGCGTCATGGTGCGGAAGAAACGCCAGTAGAGGGCGATGTCGTCCAGTTCCTCGAGGAAGAAGTGTTCGATCGCCTTCCGCTCGCCGGCGGCGAGGGTTCGGATCGAGATGGAGGATGCGGCGTCCGTGGTCATGCCATCAAGGTAGGCAGGGTCTTCTTGCACTCTAAGGCTTTTTGTCTATTAATACTTTAAACCTAAAGTAATTGGAGGTATGATGGAAAGGCGGTACCCCTACGGACAAAGGAGACCCCATGAAAATTCGTCAACTCACACTGCTCGCCGGTCTCGCGCTGGCCGGCACCACGGCCAGCAGCGGCACCACGGTGATCGGCATCTCGCAGACCGGCAACAGCAACCATTCCGGCAACATCACCGTTGCCGAAACGACGGCCGGCAACCAGAACGTGGTCAGCGTCACCTCCAGCGGGGGCACCAACTACTCGAACACCATCAACCTGACCGGGAACGAGAACAAGGTGACGGTGAGCCGCAGCGGCGCCTTTACCAGCAGCACGGACAGCATCACGCTCGTCGGCAACCTGAACACCGTGACCCTCAACGGCTCGGCCACCGGCACCAACAGCGTGACGCTCGCCGCCACCGGCAGCAACAACGTGTTCGGCATCACCCAGAGCGGCGCCGGCTCCTCGGCCAGCATCAACGTGACGACCAGCTACAAGAACTTCACGCTGAGGCAGGCGACCGCCGCCTCGGTGTTCGCCCTGTCGGGCACCCTGACCAACGGCGGCACGGTGTCCATCACCCAATAACGCCTCCGCTCGATGGAAAGCCGGCCCTGCTTTCCGCCGCGGGAAGTCAGAAGAAGCAGCTCCGGGCGAAGGCGGAAGCCGACGCCCGACAGGCGGCCGACGCCGCCCAGCAGGCATCGTCCAATTGCACCAGCCCTTTGAGGTGCCGACCGGCATCGCGCTCCAGCATCGCTTATCTCCTTGGAAAATCAAGCGATTCCAGTTTGCTGCCCCTACTGGCTCACTGGCTGAGCCTCGTTGGTAATCAAGTTTGTCTATGATGGAAAGGCGGTACCCCTACGGACAAAGGAGACCCCATGAACATTCGTCAACTCACACTGCTCGCCGGTCTCGCGCTGGCCGGCACCCCGGTGTTTGCCTTCCATTGTCCCGCAGACATGAAGAAAATCGACGAGGCGATGGCGAAGAATCCCAAGCTGTCCGATGCCCAGATGACGGAGGTGAAGAAGCTGCGCGCCGACGGCGAGGCGCTGCACAAGGCCGGCAAGCACCAGGAGTCGGTCGACACCCTGGGCAAGGCGATGAAGATCCTCAATATCCAGTAACACCCGTCATCCCTGCGAAGGCGGGGATGACGGCGTGTTTTTCAGCGGCCTCGCGAGCCGGAATGATGGCGGGCGCTGTTGCCGCGCGCAGGCGTGCCGCGCTGCGGCGGCTTGCCTTGCGGCCGCGGCGCGCCTGCCTTGGGCTGATTGCCCTGGCGCTGGCCGCCCTGCCTTCCGCCGCGCTGCCCTGAACGCTGCCCTTGCGAGCGCTTGCCGTTCTCGATCGGCTCCGGACGGATGCTCGGGTCGGGTTCGAAGCCGGGCACGACGAGCTTCTCGATCGGGCGCTTGAGCAGCCGCTCGATGTCGCGCAGCAGGCCGTGCTCGTCCACGCAGACCAGCGAGACGGCGTGGCCCGAACTGCCGGCACGGCCGGTGCGGCCGATGCGGTGCACGTAGTCCTCCGGCACGTTGGGCAGTTCAAAGTTCACCACGTGCGGCAACTGGTCGATGTCCAGCCCGCGCGCGGCGATGTCGGTGGCCACCAGCACATTGAGCTTGAGGTTCTTGAAGTCGGCCAGCGCCCGCGTGCGGGCGTTCTGGCTCTTGTTGCCGTGGATGGCGGCGGCGCTGATGCCGGCCTTGTCGAGCTTCTCGGCCAGCGTGTTGGCGCCGTGCTTGGTGCGCGTGAACACCAGCACCTGGTGCCAGTGGTGGTCATCGATCAGCTTGATCAGCAGCTCGCGCTTCCTCGCCTTGTCGACGGGGTAGACGCGCTGACTCACCAGATCGGCGGTGGCGTTGCGCGGCGCCACCTCGACCAGCTGCGGGTCGCGCAGCAGGCCGTTGGTGAGGCCGCGGATCTCGTCGGAGAAGGTGGCCGAGAAGAGCAGGGTCTGCTTCTGCTGCGGCAGCAGCGCGAGCACCTTCCTGATGTCGTGGATGAAGCCCATGTCGAGCATGCGGTCGGCCTCGTCCAGCACGAGGATCTCGACGGCGGAGAGGTCGGCAGTCTTCTGGCCGACGTGGTCGAGCAGGCGGCCGGGCGTGGCCACCAGGATGTCGACACCGGCCTTCAGCGCCTTCACCTGCGGCGCCATGCCGACGCCGCCGAAGACGAGCGCCGTCTTCAGCGGCAGGAAGCGGCCGTAGGTGCGCACGCTTTCCTCGACCTGTGCGGCCAGCTCGCGCGTTGGCGTGAGCACCAGCACGCGCGGCTTGCCGCGCTGGCGCGCCGGGCGCGTGCTGAGCAGTTGCAGGATGGGCAGGGTGAAGCCGGCGGTCTTGCCGGTGCCGGTCTGGGCGGCGGCCATCAGGTCGCGGCCGGCGAGCACGGCGGGAATCGCCTTGGCCTGGATCGGCGTCGGCTCGGTGTAGCCTTCTTCGGCGATGGCGCGAAGAATCTCGGCGCGCAGGCCGAGTTCGATGAAACTCATGGTGTATTACCTGGATCGGCCTCGCACGGGCGGCGATCAGTCTGGGCGGGATCTCGTTGGGGGAAAAAGACGCGAATTGGGAATTACGCGGCGCGCGGCAGACAGACTGATGGAAGGCCAGCGCGGCGCGCAGTGTAGCAGCTTGCAGCCGTGACCGGAAGCAAATTCGTCATTCCCGCGAAAGCGGGAATCCACGGGTCCCCGCTTTCGCGGGGACGACTATCCGTCTCCCGCCGGCGCCAGCACGCGCAGCGCGCGCGGCAGCAGCGTGAAGCGCACCGGAGCATGACCGATCAGCTCGCCGTCGGCCTCGACCGGCACCGGGCCGGCCTCGACGTTGGCCTCCGCTTCGCGCAGGGCGATCACCTTGGGGTGGGTCAGCAGCGTGCCGTCGAAGAGCCGGCGCAGGCTCTTCAGCACCTCCCAGCGCGACAACTCCTGCACCAGCGTGATGTCGAAGAGGCCGTCGTCGGCCTCGGCCTTCGGCGCGACGTTCATGCCGCTGCCGCAGTAGCGGCCGATGGCGAAAAACAGCACGAAGGCGCGCGCGTCGATCCTGCGCCCGGCAAAAGTCAGTCCCAGCGGCACGGCGCGGTAGTTGAGCAGGCCTTTCGCCAGGCCGACCAGGTAGGCCAGCGGCCCGAGCGTGCGGTCGGGCAGGGATTCGACGACGTGGGCGTCGAAGCCGAGGCCGGCGACGTTGACGAAATGCCGTCGCGAGCCGTCGCCGAATTCCGCCACGCCGACGTCGTGCAGACGATGCGTGCCGGCGGCCATCAGCGCGGCGACCTCGGCGTAATCCTTCGAAATGCCGTGCGTGCGCGCCCAGTCGTTGCCGGTGCCGATGGGCATGACGCCGAGCGTCACTTCTTCCGTCGGCACCGCACGCTGTCGAAATATGCCGTTGGCGCATTCGTGAACCGTGCCGTCGCCGCCGACGGCCAGCACGTGCCGGCAGCCGTCCGCGACGGCCACGGCAACCAGCTCGATGGCATGCCCCGGGTGCTCGCTGACGACGAAATCGAATTCGAGGCCGTGCCGTCGCAGCACCGCCTCGATCTCGTGGCGGTGGTGCATCGCCCGGCCCTGGCCGGAAATTGGGTTGGCGACGACGAGCCAGCGGTGTTTCATCCTATAATCGTCCGCAATCCCATCCCATCCGCCTCCATGAAATACCGCGACCTGCGCGATTTTATCGCGCAACTCGAACAACGCGGCGAACTGAAGCGCATCGCCGCCGAGGTCGATCCGCATCTCGAGATGACCGAGGTGTGCGACCGCGTGCTGCGCGCGGGCGGGCCGGCGCTGCTGTTCGAGCGTCCGAAAGGACACACGATGCCGGTGCTTGGCAACCTGTTCGGCACGCCGCATCGGGTGGCGCTGGGCATGGGCGCCGAGTCCACGGCGGCGTTGCGCGACGTGGGCCGGCTGCTCGCCACGCTGAAGGAACCCGAGCCGCCGCACGGCCTGAAGGACGCCTGGGACAAGTTGCTGCTGCTGAAGAAGCTGATCGACATGGCGCCGAAGGAAGTCTCTTCCGCGCCCTGTCAGGAGGTGGTGTGGGAGGGCAGGGACGTCGACCTCTCGCGCCTGCCGATCCAGACCTGCTGGCCGGGCGACGTGGCGCCGCTCATCACCTGGGGTCTCACCGTCACGCGCGGGCCGCTGAAGGCGCGGCAGAACCTCGGCATCTACCGCCAGCAGGTCTTAGTTGCGTCACCTCGCCGCAACAAGGTCATCATGCGCTGGCTGCCGCAGCGCGGCGGTGCGCTGGATTTCCGCGACCACACGCTCAAGCATCCGGGCCAGCCCTTTCCGGTGGCGGTGGCGCTCGGCGCCGATCCGGCCACGATCCTCGGTGCCGTGACGCCGGTGCCGGATGCGCTGTCGGAATACCAGTTTGCCGGGCTGCTGCGCGGCGCGCGGACGGAGGTCGTGAAATGCCTCGGCTCCGACTTGCAGGTGCCGGCCTCCGCCGAGATCGTGCTGGAAGGCGTGATCCTTCCGAACGAAACCGCTGTCGAAGGCCCCTTCGGCGACCACACCGGCTATTACAACGAGCAGGCCGAGTTTCCGGTGTTCACGATCGAGCGCATGACCATGCGCCGCGACCCGATCTACCACAGCACCTACACCGGCAAGCCGCCCGACGAGCCGGCCATGCTCGGCGTGGCGCTGAACGAGGTCTTCGTGCCGCTGCTGCAGAAGCAGTTCCCCGAGATCGTCGACTTCTACCTGCCGCCCGAGGGCTGTTCCTACCGCCTGGCGGTGGTGAGCATGAAGAAGCAGTACCCCGGCCACGCCAAGCGCGTCATGTTCGGCATCTGGAGCTTCCTGCGCCAGTTCATGTACACCAAGTTCATCATCGTCACCGATGACGATGTCGACGTGCGCGACTGGAAGGAGGTGGTGTGGGCGCTGACCACCCGCGTCGACGCCGCGCGCGACACACTGATCGCGCAGAACACGCCGATCGACTACCTCGATTTCGCCTCGCCCGTGGCGGGGCTGGGGAGCAAGATGGGCATCGACGCGACGAACAAGTGGCCGGGCGAGACGGCGCGCGAATGGGGCCGCCCGATCGCGCAGGACGAGGCGGTGAAGCGGCGCGTGGACGCGCTGTGGCAGGAGCTGGGGCTGTGAAGCGGTCGCCAGTCGCCGTACCGCACAGACTGACTTTTCCCGGAGCGCCGCAATGAGTGAAGAGAAGGTCCGCGGCGAGCGTTTCTGCCTCTACGACACGGCCGCATTGCAGGCCGTGCTCGAGCGCATGGCGGCGCAGGCGGCGACCTTTCTCGCCGGCGAGGCCGATCCGCTGCTGCTCGGCATCCTGCGCCGCGGCGCGCCGCTGGCCGAGATGCTGCAAGCGCGGCTGAAGGCGAATCACGGTCTCGAAGTGCCGCGCTACGGCTTGAAGCTCAAGCGCTACGCCGACGATCTGACCCTGCTGCATCCGGAGACCGAACTCACCGAGAACGCGGAGTTCTCCGCGCGCGACCTGTCGCGCGCCACGGTGCTGGTGGTCGACGACGTGCTCTACGAGGGGCATTCGCTGGCGCGCGTGCTGTCCTATCTTTCGCGGCGCGACGCGCCGACGGTGCGCATCGCCGTGCTGGCCGACCGCTGCGTCGCCCGCCTGCCGATCCGCGCCAACATCGTTGGCGTCAAGCTGCAGATCGCGGCGGGCGACGTCGTCGAGTGCAACGTGCCGCCCTACGAGAGCGCATTGAAGATCGAGCTGCTGCGCCCTTCAGCGGCCTGAGCGTTCTTCCGGCAGGGCGCACGCCGCCTTGCCGCAATCCTTGCGGAACATCGAGAGATGGCGCCACCAGATCCAGGCGAGGATCGGCAGCAGGCCGATCAAGGCGAAGTCGAGCGGCCCCGGATCCGCCTCGCCGCGCCACCAGGCGACGGCGGCGCGCACCGCCTCGATGAGCAGCACCATGTAGGCGAAGCCGGCGACGAGCAGCAGCAGGCGCCGCATCAGCAGCTCCGCTCCCAGGCGCAGGCAAGCAGCGCGTCCTCCGCCGCCTTGGTCGCCGCCGAATTCGGATGGTTGGCGAGGAACACCACCACGGCGCGCCGGCCGCGCCGATCGAGCGCGTAGCCGGCGAGCGCGCGCACGCCGTCGAGGTAGCCCGTCTTGACGTGCGCCTGGCCGGCGACGCCGCTGCCGTTCACGCGCTTTTTCATGGTGCCGTCGATGCCGGCGAGCGGCAGCGAGGCGACGAACTCCGGCATCACCGGGCTGGCCCAGGCGGCGAGGAGCAGCCGGCCGAGGCTCTCGGCGCTGATGCGGTCGCTGCGCGACAGGCCGGCGCCGTTCTCGATCGACAACTCCGGCATGCGCAGGTCCTTCTGCGCCAGCCAGGCGCGCACGGCGGCCTCGGCATCCTCCGCGCGCGCCGGCCGCTTCGCGTGTTCCGCGCCCAGCGTCAGGTAGATCTGGCGCGCCATGACGTTGTTGCTGTACTTGTTGATCTCGCGCACCACCTCGGCCAGCGCCGGCGACTCGGTGCGCGCGAGCAGGCGCGCGCCGTTGGGGAGGGTTCCCTCGCGCCAGGCGCCCTGCAGGGTGCCGCCGAGTTCCGCCCACAACTGGCGGAAGACGCCGGCGACGAACTGCGCATGGCCAAGCACGGCGACGTGGCGGCTTTTTTCGCCGCAGGCGGCGGGGTAATTGCCGGTGAGGATCAGGCGCGCCGCCGCATCGGTGTGGCCGAGATCCATGCGGATGCCTTCGTACCAGGCGCCGGGGCAGGCGCCCTCGGTGAGCTTGACGAGGTTGAGCAGGTCGAGTTGCGCCGGCGCCGGCTCGGCGGCGACGGCGATGGTTTTCCCCGCCGCATCGGGCAGGAAGGTGAGGCGCAGCGCCTTGTAGTTGAGCAGCAGCGCGTCGGGGCCGACGTTGTAGGGCCGCAGCGGCTCGCCGTCGAAGCGGGCCGGATCGTGGCCGTCGGGGGCGAAGTGGCTGCGGTCGAGCACCAGGTCGCCGCGGATCTCGCGCAGCCCCTTGGCGCGCAACTGGCGCAACAGCAGCCAGAACTGCTCGAAGCCGAGCTTCGGGTCGCCGCTGCCCTTGAGCACCAGGTCGCCCTCGAGCACGCCGTCCTTGAGCGGTCCGCTTGCGTAAGCCTCGGTCTTCCAGGCGTAGGCCGGGCCGAGCAGTTCGAGCGCGGCGTAGGTGGTGACGAGCTTCATCACCGAGGCCGGGTTCATCGGCTTGTCGGCGTTGAAGCTCGTGCGCGGCATGCGCGCATCGACGTCCTGCACCAGTACGGCGACCGACGAGGCCGGCACGTTGGCCGCTTTCAGGGCACGGGAGACGGGGGCGGGGAGCTGTTCGTCGGACTGGGTGCGGCCGGGCAGGGGTGGCAGCAGCAGGAGCAGCGCGAGCAGACGAATGACGGTTATCACAGCGACATTGTAGCGGCAGAGAAGAAACGCCCCCCTTGAAATCGGCAGCCAACGCCTTTACTATTAGCACTCGTTAGCAGTGAGTGCTAATGGCAATGATCCAAGGCTTTTCAATTGTGAGCGATTGCTCACTTTCGTGAAAATCAATCTGTAACAAGGAGATAACTCTATGAAAATTCGTCCTTTGCATGACCGCGTGATCGTCAAGCGCCTCGAAGAGGAACGCAAGACGGCCTCCGGCATCGTCATTCCCGACACCGCCGCCGAGAAGCCCGATCAAGGCGAAATCGTCGCCGTCGGCCCCGGCAAGCGCGACGACAAGGGCAATCGCATCGCCATGGACCTCAAGGCTGGCGACCGCGTCCTCTTCGGCAAGTATGCCGGCCAGACCGTCAAGGTCGAGGGCGAGGAACTGCTCGTCATGCGCGAAGAAGACATCATGGGCGTGGTCGAAGCCAAGTAACGAACATCAAGGAGAAACGCAATGCCTGCTAAAGAAGTCAAATTCGGTGATTCCGCCCGCCACCGCATGGTGGAAGGCGTCAATATCCTGGCCGACGCGGTCAAGGTCACGCTCGGCCCGAAGGGCCGCAACGTCGTGCTGGAGCGCTCCTTCGGCGCCCCGACGGTGACCAAGGACGGCGTCTCGGTCGCCAAGGAAATCGAGCTCAAGGACAAGTTCCAGAACATGGGCGCGCAGATGGTGAAGGAAGTCGCTTCGAAGACGTCCGACGTCGCCGGCGACGGCACCACCACCGCCACCGTGCTGGCCCAGTCGATCGTGCGCGAGGGCATGAAGTTCGTCGCCGCCGGCATGAACCCGATGGACCTCAAGCGCGGCATCGACAAGGCCGTCGTCGCCGTCGTCGACGAGCTGAAGAAGCTGTCGAAGCCGTGCACCACCTCGACCGAAATCGCCCAGGTCGGCGCCATCTCGGCCAACGCCGATGCCGACATCGGCAAGATCATCGCCGACGCCATGGACAAGGTCGGCAAGGAAGGCGTCATCACCGTCGAGGACGGCAAGAGCCTGCAAAACGAGCTGGAAGTGGTCGAGGGCATGCAGTTCGACCGCGGCTACCTCAGCCCCTACTTCATCAACAACCCGGACAAGCAGATCGCCATCCTCGACAATCCCTTCGTCCTGCTCTTCGACAAGAAGATCTCCAACATCCGCGACCTGCTGCCGGTTCTGGAACAGGTGGCCAAGGCCGGCCGCCCGCTGCTCATCATCGCCGAGGACGTCGAGGGCGAGGCGCTCGCCACCCTGGTGGTGAACAACATCCGCGGCATCCTCAAGACCTGCGCCGTCAAGGCGCCCGGCTTCGGCGACCGCCGCAAGGCCATGCTGGAAGACATCGCCATCCTCACCGGCGGCCAGGTCATCGCCGAGGAAGTCGGCCTGTCGCTGGAGAAGGCCACGCTGAAGGATCTCGGCCAGGCCAAGCGCATCGAGATCGGCAAGGAGAACACCACCCTCATCGACGGCGCCGGCGAAGCCAAGGCCATCGAGGCCCGCGTCAAGCAGATCCGCGCCCAGATCGAGGAAGCCACCAGCGACTACGACAAGGAGAAGCTGCAGGAGCGCGTGGCGAAGCTCGCCGGCGGCGTGGCGCTGATCAAGGTCGGCGCCGCCACCGAAGTCGAGATGAAGGAGAAGAAGGCCCGCGTCGAGGACGCCTTGCACGCCACCCGCGCCGCGGTGGAAGAGGGCATCGTCGCCGGTGGCGGCGTGGCCCTGCTGCGCGCCCGCGCCGCGGTCAAGGTGAAGGGCGACAACCACGACCAGGAAGCCGGCATCAAGATCGTGCTGCGCGCCCTGGAGCAGCCGATCCGCGAGATCGTCGCCAACACCGGCGACGAGCCGAGCGTGGTGGTGAACAAGGTCACCGAGGGCAAGGGCAACTTCGGCTACAACGCCGCCACCGGCGAGTACGGCGACATGGTGGCGATGGGCGTGCTGGACCCGACCAAGGTGACGCGTACCGCGCTGCAGAATGCCTCTTCCGTGGCCGGCCTGATGCTCACCACCGACTGCATGGTGGCCGAGCTGGTGGAAGACAAGCCGGCCGGCGGCGGCATGCCCGGCGGCATGGGCGGCATGGGCGGCATGGGTGGCATGGGCATGGACATGTAATCGGCCTTGCCGATTACATGTCCAGCCCAATCAAACGAACAGGGGAAACCCAGGTTTCCCCCGTTACCCCCTTCCTTCCGAAGACGGACCCCGCTGCGGCGGGGTTTGTTTTTTGATGGATGACAAACTTTCTCGGTGCCGGGAGTAAGTGTTATAGTTTTATGCGCAACGCTTCATTTACGACACCCTGGGGCCGGATGGGGATTCCATGTCCGAGGCCATCGAGCGGTGCAAGACCCTGCCGGATCTGAAGGCGCGTCTGGAAAAGACCCGCGATGCGCTCCAGGACAGCGGCAAGAAGCGCAGGGCGGAAGAGTTCTGGAACGGCGTTCAGCAGCGCCTGCCGGCGGCCTGAACCTGAACGAGGAAAAAACGGCAGGGAGCGAACGATGCGGCTGCCCGCTCCCCGAGGCGCACCGGCAGTCGCCGGCCACCCCCTAAGACCGAGTAAAAGGAGAACAGCGATTCAAGGCTAAACTGTGACGCTTACAGTTGCCTTACAAGCGCGCCTTGCCCATGCATATCCTGCTTGCCGAAGACGATCGCATCATCGCCGACGGGCTGGTGCGCGCCCTGCGCAAGTCCGGCTACGCGGTGGACCACGTCACCAACGGATCCGATGCCGATGCGGCCCTGCTCTCGCAGCAGTTCGATCTCCTCATCCTCGACCTCGGCCTGCCCAGGCTGAACGGCATCGAGGTGCTGAAGCGCCTGCGCGGACGCAAGTCGCCCCTGCCGGTGCTGATCCTCACCGCGCAGGACGGGCTGGAAGACCGCGTGCGCGGGCTCGACGCCGGCGCCGACGACTATCTCACCAAGCCCTTCGCCCTGCCGGAGCTGGAAGCGAGGGTGCGCGCGCTGACTCGCCGCGGCACGGGAAATCCGACCCGGATCGAGCTTGGCCCATTGACCTACGATCAGGCAGAGCGCAGCGCCCGGCTGGACGGACATGCGGTGGACTTTTCCGCGCGCGAACTGGCATTGCTGGAAATCCTCATCCTGAGGGCCGGCCGGCTGGTGAGCAAGGAGCAACTGGTGGATCACCTGTGCGGCTGGGGCGAGGAAGTCAGCACCAATGCCATCGAGGTCTATGTGCACCGCCTGCGCAAGAAACTGGAGGCCGGCGGCGTGCGCATCAGCACCGTGCGCGGCCTCGGCTACTGCCTGGACCGGCCGGATGGCGCTTAGCGACCGGCTGCTGCGCCGCTGGCAGGACGATGCCGAGCGCCAGTCGGTGTTCGGCGAGATCCTCGACTGGATGCTGATGCCGCTGCTGCTGATCTGGCCGCTCAGCGTCATCCTCATCCAGGGCGTGGCCAACGGCATTGCCGACGACCCCTACGACAAGGCGCTGGCGGAGAGCGCGCAGGCCATCGCCGGCCTGGTCAGCGTCAAGGACGGACGCATCAAGGCCGACATTCCGCAGCAGGCGCGCAGCCTGTTGCAGCGCGATGAGCTCGACATGGTGTATTTCCAGGTGCTCGGCTTCAGGAACGAACTGGTGGCCGGCGAAGTTGGCATACGCTGGGTCGAGCCCCCGCTCAAGATCGAGTTCGGCAAGCCCTATTTCCGCGACGACCAGATCCACAACGAGCCGGTGCGCGTCGCCACGCTCTATCACCAGGCCCTGCCCGGCAAGGAGCCGATCCTGGTGCAGGTGGCCGAGACGCGCAACAAGCGCAACGCGCTGTCCAGTCGCATCATCTCGGGGGTGACGCTGCCGCAGTTCGCCGTGATCCCGCTTGCCGTGCTGCTGGTCTGGTTCGGCCTCACGCGCGGCATCGCCCCGCTCAACCGGCTCGGCGCCGTCATCCGCCGCCGCCTGCCGACCGACCTCTCGCCCATTCCGACCGCCGGCGTGCCGGAGGAGGTGAAGCCCGTCATTCGCGCCTTCAACGACATGATGGCGCGGCTCGAGCAGAATCTGCAGGCGCAGCAGCGCTTCATCGGCGACGCCGCCCACCAGATGCGCACCCCGCTCACCGGTCTGAAGATGCAGACCGAGCTGGCGCTGCGCGAAGCCGATCCGGAACTGATGCGCGCCTCGCTGCGCCAGATCGCGGAAAGCGCCGATCGCGCCGCTCGCATGATCAACCAGCTGCTGGCGCTGGCGCGGGCGGAGGCGAGCTCGGAGAAGACGCATGCCATTGAGCGCGTCGACATCGAGGCCCTGGCACGTCAGGCGGCCCTTGAGTGGGTGCCGGCCGCAATGGCCAAGAACATCGATCTCGGCTTCGAGGGCACCGGCTGGCCGCTGCAGGTGAGCGGCAACCCGCTGCTGCTGAGAGAGTTGATCGTCAATCTCATCGACAACGCCGTGAAGTACACCCCGGAGGGCGGGCGCGTCACGGTGCGCACGCGCGCTGCCGATTTCGCCGTGCTCGAAGTCGAGGACAACGGCCCGGGCATCCCGGACAACGAGCGCGACCTGATTTTCGAGCGCTTCTACCGCGTGCTCGGCAACGACGCGCCGGGCAGCGGCCTGGGGCTCGCCATCGTGCGCGAGATCGCCGAGCTGCACCGCGGCAGCGTGCAGTTGAAGCCCGGCCCGGACGGCCGCGGCACGATGGCCCAGGCGGTGTTCCCGCGCCGCCGCTTCACCGTCTCGGCGCTGCTGACACAGCAGCCGGAAAAGTTCCAGCCGACGTTGTGATCAGCAGGCGAGATTGCTGAGCACGCACAGCTCGCGCTTGACCCAGGCGAGCAGGAGCCACAGCCAGAACAGAAAGAAAAAGGCGACGAAGGGCAGGTGCTTGTCGATGATCACCCGCGGGGTGATCCAGCGGCAGACCTTGATCACCGGGTCGGTGATGATGAGAAACAGTTTGTACACGAAATTGGTGTGGCGTCGCCCGCCGGCGAGCAGGGCCAGCACGCCCTGGCCGAGCAGCGCCAGCAGGGCCACTTCGACCAGTGCGCGAAGGATCGCGACGATGAAAATATCCGGGTGACTCATGGTATCGTTCCTGCCTTCGATTCAGGGGTGATGCAATGGATTTCGAACATTTTCGCCATTATGCCCGCGGCTGGGTGCTGCATTTCTTCGGTCAGGAAGAAAAAGCCTTCAACGCCTTCGCCGCCGCCTACCGCCTGCGGCCGAACAACGCCCAGACGGCGCGCCACCTGGCCCACATCGCCGCGCGCCGGCAGCAATACGACGTCGCCGACAAGTGGTTTGTCGAGACCCTGCGCCTGGAGCCCGGGGACGCCGACAGCCACTTCAACCGCGGCTTCATCCTCGAGGAGGCCGGCCGCTCGCGCGAGGCCATCGCCGCCTTCGCCGAGGCGGTACGCCTGAAACCCTCGCTCGATCGCGCCTTCTATGGCATGGGTCTCGCCCATGCCCGCCTGGGCGAGCATGCCGAGGCCGCCGCCGCCTTCGCCCGGGCCGCCGAACTGCAGCCCATGAGCGGCGAAGTCTATTACCAGTGGGGCATGGCCTGCCATCATGCCTGCCGGCCCGACGAGGTCACCAAGGTCGTCAAGCAGCTCATCGGCTTCGATCCCAAGCGCGCCATGAAGCTCATCAAGGACGCCGAACGTCCGGACCTCGTCCACCTCGTGCCCGAGGATGTGCGGCGCTTCTTCGAAACCTACCGCGGGTAAGACAGTCTTTTTTTAGGGCCGCCCTCAAGGGCACACCCTAAAAAAAGAGCCCGCCGTTGGGCGGGCTCTAACAAAGGGGGTCTCCCCCCTCCTCCTCGTAGTTCTTAGCGACCCGACGTGTCGATGTCGCCCGCCAGGTTCGGGTAGCGGACGTGGTCGACCAGTTCCTGGATCTCCTTCGACGGCGCCGGAGAGATCAGCGAACCGATGATGACGCCGATGAAGCCGACCGGAATGCCGAAGGTGCCGGCCGAGATCGGGTTGATGTCCCACCACAGCGGCGCATTGACCTTGAAGAACGGATAGGTCATGTACATGTAGTAGGCGCAGGTGCCGAGGCCGGCAGACATGCCGATGATGGCGCCGAGCTTGTTGGCGCGCTTCCAGAACACGCCGAGCACCAGGGCCGGGAAGAAGCCCGAGGCCGCCAGCGAGAAGGCCGCGCCGACCAGGAACAGGATGTCGCCCGGCTTCATGCTGGTGACGTAGGCGGCCAGCACGGCCACCACGAGCAGCAGGCCCTTCGAGACGGCGATGCGGCGCACCGTCGGGGCGTTCGGGTCGATCATCTTGTAGTACAGGTCATGCGACAGGGCGTTGGCGATGGTCAGCAGCAGGCCGTCGGCGGTGGACAGCGCGGCGGCCAGACCGCCGGCAGCGACGAGACCCGAGATCACGTAGGGCAGGCCGGCGATCTCCGGCGTGGCCAGCACGACCAGGTCGCCGCCGATGACGATCTCCGCCAACTGGATGATGCCGTCCTTGTTGATGTCGGCGATGTTCATCAGCGTCTTGTCCACCGTGGCCCAGTTGCTGACCCAGGCGGGCAAGGAGGCGAAGCTCGAGCCGACCAGGTTGCCGTACACCTCGCCTTTCACCAGCACGGCCAGCGACGGCGCCGTGAAGTAGAGCAGGAAGATGAAGAACAGCGACCAGAACACCGAGATGCGTGCCTCCTTGACCGACGGCGTCGTGTAGTAGCGCATCAGGATGTGCGGCAGGGCGGCGGTGCCGACCATCAGGCACATGACCAGGGCGAGGAAGTTCTTGCGCGCCTTGTCCTGCGCGGCCTCGTCCTTGCCCTGGTAAGGCTGGGCATGGGCTTTCACCGGGGCGGCGCGAGCTGCGGCACCGGCCTTGTCCTTGGTCCAGGCGGCCTTGGCGGCGGCGGCGTCGGCCGGGAAGTCCTTGACGGCCTTCTCGGCGGCCTCGACGGCCTTGACGTCCGGCGCGGGGGCGGCCTTCAGCTCGGCGACCTTGGCGGAGAGCTTGGCCTTTTCCTCGGCGAGGAAGTTGGCGCCGCCCGCCTCCAGGCCCTTCAGCTTGGCGTCGGCGGCGGCGGCACGGTCGCGGAAGATCTGGCGCACCGAGTCCTCGGCGGCGCCCTTCGGCGTGGCCTTGTCGTTGAACTGCTTCTCCAGATCGGCGACCTTCGGCAGCACCGTGGTGTAGGCGACGATCTGCGGCAACGGCACGCCGGTCTGCTTCACCGACAGCCAGACCACCGGAATCATGTAGGCTACGATCAGGATGATGTACTGGGCCACCTGGGTCCAGGTCACCGCCTTCATGCCACCGAGGAAGGAGCAGACCAGGATGCCGGCGAGGCCGACGAACACGCCGACGCCGAACTCCAGGCCGGTGAAGCGGCTGGTGATCAGGCCGACGCCGTAGATCTGCGCGATCACGTAGGTGAACGAGCAGGTGATGGCGGCGATCACGCCGATCAGGCGTGGCAGGTTGCCGCCGAAGCGGGCGCCGAGGAAGTCCGGAATCGTGAACTGGCCGAACTTGCGCAGGTAGGGCGCGAGGAACAGCGCCACCAGGCAGTAGCCGCCGGTCCAGCCGGTGACGAAAGCGAGGCCGTCATGGCCGGCGTGGTAGAGCGTGCCTGCCATGCCGATGAAGGAGGCCGCGCTCATCCAGTCCGCGCCCGTCGCCATGCCGTTGAAGAAGGCCGGCACGCGGCGTCCCGCCACGTAGTATTCCGCCACTTCCGCCGTCTTCGACATGAAGCCGATGCCGGCGTAGAGCAGGATGGTGGCGAAGAGGAACATGTAGCCGAGGATCTTGTTCGGCACGCCCATCTGTTCGAGGATGCCGACGACGATGACGAAGGCGATGAAGCCGCCCGTGTAGAAGCTGTAGTACTTCTTCAGCTGGGCGTTGAATTGCGATTGGGTCTGGCTGGCCATTATTCATCCTCCCCTTCGTGGACGCCGTATTCCTGGTCCAGATTGTTCATGTAGCGGGCGTAGAACCCGATGATCAGCACGTAGATGATCAGCGAGCCCTGCGCGCTCATGTAGAAGCCGAGCGGCCCGATGAACGTGATGCTGTTCAGTTCGCGGGCGAAGTACTCGACGACGAAGGTGGCGACGAACCAGATGGCGAGCAGAAGCCCCGTCATCCTGAGCGTCTTTTGCCAGTACTCCTTGTGCTTATCGGTAAGTTGCATGGAAGCGACTCCTCCTTGTTTTGACAAGTGCCGCGACAACGTCCGCTGGTGCCGTTCGTTGCCTTGGCCTAAACGGTGCGGCCGGGGTTTCCCCTCTTGCGCGCGCCGTTCCCTCACCCAGAAGTCGTGCAGAGACGGACAGAATTCTCCGGGTAGCCGGCATTATCGTCGGGCAAAACTGACAGATTGCTTACAGAAAGCCAGATAAGCCGGTGTTGTTTTTTCGGCGACCGCCGATTGTGCGTTGCAATAATCCGAATTTCCCTTGTTTGTCCAAAACCTGTGGGCATGCTTGCGCCAGGCATGCTTCGTCGCAGCGAAATGTCGAAAGTAATAGCCAGAGGGAAAAGGGCCGCCATCGCCGGATTGCTAGCGCGGCGCAAGCGGCCGTTTTGCGATTGCCGCCGGACCCAGTATAATCGCGCCTCTTTTTACAAAGGCCAGGTAGCTCAGTTGGTAGAGCAGCGGACTGACAACACGCCGCGCAGCGGCTTGTTGCGGCGAAGGCTAACTTGCGGAGCAAGTTAAGGGCGCAAGCCCGGCCGGAGTCAAAATCCGCGTTGTAGCGTAGATAAGGTTTTAGGCCAGGTAGCTCAGTTGGTAGAGCAGCGGACTGAAAATCCGCGTGTCGGCGGTTCGATTCCGCCCCTGGCCACCAGGATCCCCAAGGCCCCGA
>Ga0194131_10000516_pt1 | contig 65305 bp, 60 predicted proteins | sample TA2KigO120mmetaG_FD_148631 | JGI IMG/M metagenome (GOLD analysis project Ga0194131, IMG submission 148631) | Freshwater microbial communities from Lake Tanganyika, Tanzania - TA2015053 Kigoma Offshore 120m | ecosystem: Environmental > Aquatic > Freshwater > Lake | place: Tanzania: Lake... | reverse complement strand
CCCTAACCGCGGACATCTGACAGCGGAACTCCCGGTAGCACAGTAGCGAGGTATGTCGGACGACGCCTCCAGTATCAGCCTGGCCTCCAAGTATAGACCAACGAGTTTCTCCACCGTGGTAGGGCAGACCCACGTGGTGGAGGTCATACGCCGATCCGTGCTGAACGGGAGGGTCCCTAAACAGATACTTTTCTCCGGCAGATCCGGGTTGGGCAAAACCACCATCGCCCGCATAGTTGCCTCGTGCATAATGTGCGAGACGCCCCTGGGCGACCGCGACCGTGCCGATGCGTGCGGCAAGTGCGGGTCGTGCCTTCAGGTCGTGTCGGGAACTCATCCTGACGTGGTGGAGTTCGACGCGGCCAGTCATGGCGGCAAGGACGAGATACGTTTGATAGCCGAACGATGCCAGGTGCTGCCCGTCAAGGCGGCGGTCAAGATATACATAGTGGACGAGGCGCACGGACTTTCCCACCAGGGAGGGCAGGCTTTTTTGAAACTTCTCGAGCAGCCACCGGGGCACGTGATGTTCATGCTGTGCACCACCGACCCCGGCAAGATGCTTAAGACCAATAGGGGAAGGTGCGTGGAGTTCGAATTGCTGCCACCCGTGTACGCCGATCTGGTGAAGAATCTGGAGAGGATAGCCGCACACGAATCATGGAAAGTATCCCCCGACATCCTGGACATGGTCATCGCCGCCGCCGACCCGGACCTGGGGGTGCGCGGGACGGTTATGAGTCTGGCGAAACTATCCAGCATCCTCCAGGACGACACGGTTTCCATGGAGGCGGTGTACTCCCTGCTGGGGGTGCCTTCGCCGCTGGCCCTGGCTGCGATGTACAAGGCCGTAGACGACAAGGACAGGCAACAGGCCCTCAGGTCACTTGCCGCCGCCAGAGGCGTGTACTCGGACCAGACTCTGACGCGGGACCTGGTTCGTTGGGCGACGCAGCGCGTCAAGGATTCTTTGGGCGCTTCCCGCGAGCACACCGACCGGGCCCTGTGGGAACTTGATGTCGTTTTGGATATCGAGGGTAACGGGCCCTGGCTGGACCTGGCGGTGGCAAGACTGAGCGGAACCAATCTGAGCGACCCGTCGGTCGTTCAGTCCATGCTGGATCGCGCCGAGGCGGTCTTAACCGGTTTGAACGCGACCTTGAAGGACAAAACCCCCGTGAAAGAAAAAGCCCCTCCCGCCCTTACTTCTTCCGCCTCCCCCGGGATGTCCGACGACATGGCGAAGATGCTGGCGGTTCTCGGCCCGGCCCACCAGGACCTGGTGAACTTGGTGAAGAAATGCAGGGTGTTCCTCTCCCCCACCCAGGCCCAAATGGTCGTACCGGACCAGATCGCGGAGGCCGTGATCCCGCATGTCCCTAAGTTGCGTGCCGCCGCGGGCAAGCTGGGTCTGGCCTTGAAACTGACCAAAGATTCCAAGTACAACGGCCAATAAGATGCCAGACGGTTCCGATACTGGGATAAACAAAAGGGAGAACAAAGTGACCTCAGAGAAACCAGATTATGCTCTCCGTATAACGGTGGGGGGGAGCCCCGCCGCGGAATCTCCGGAAGGATGCGTCGAATTTCACCTGCCCGTTGACGGGTCGCACCTGGATGTGCTGGAAAAGTCGGGTTTGACCTCCGCGGACACCAAGACAAAGACCTTGGTGGTGCTCCGGGAGAATTCCCTGGCGGCCCTGCTGGTGTACGCGGCCCTGTGCGGGATGTCCTCCAGGACCCTGGACTGCGAGGCCGGCGGCACCCTGTGCCGTTTCGTGAACGTATCGAACCCGGGCGGCCCGCAGCCCGAGGTGGCCCCGGAGGACTTGATTCTGCTCGGCGTCGACCTGGACTTTAGTGAGATGTTGGCGGGGGGAAACTTTATGCGTGTACACGCCGCAAAAAAGGTGGTCCTCGCCGGTGCTTTCTCCACGAACCCGAACCTGTCGTCGGCGGAATTCCTGGAGATAGTTCAAGCCGTCATGTTGGTGGCCTCCGTCCGCCAGCGACCGGGGACTGGCAGGTATCCGTCTCTTTACGTAAGCCCGGTACCGGATCCCTCAGACGAGGAGCGTATCCGTCAGGGGGACACCTCTCTGCTCGTGGACCTGGAGGCCGCCCGTAAGGACGGGGGGAAGGTCCGCCGATCGAGCAGGACCGACGACAGGAGCGAATTGATGCCCCCGGTGGATCTCACGCCGAGGCAGAGGACGCTGCTGGCGGCCGCTGACACCGACGTGGAAAGGACCCTGGTAAGGCTGAACTCCCATAGAAACATGGATACGGGACTGTGGCGGTGCTCCAGACCCGGGAACCACCGTAACGGGGACGCGAACCCGTCTTCGCACGTCGAAGACAACAAGGTGCGCTGCTACAAATGCGACCTCGAGCCCCTGGACTCCCTGCGGCTGGTCGTGGAAACCCTGGGTTTGTCCCCGGACGACGCGGCCGTCTGGTTGGCGTCCGACAAGTAATCGGTCACTCCTCGGAGCCGTTCTCGCTCCCCGATTCTTCGCCGACCAGCACCGCCCCGCCAGACAGGGCCTGGTAGACATCGCCCACTATGCGTTCGCGTAGGGCGTCGTTTCCGCGGAGAAGAGTTTTGACGGCTTCCTTGCCGACGACTGCGCGGCTGGTCCCGTCCTCGAGAACTTCGCTGAGTTTGTTGCCGGTGGCGGTCTCGGTGTAGTAGGCTCCGGCCCTAGTCAGTACCCCGACCTTCTCGGCGACGTCCAGTATGGAGCCGTTGGCGTCCAGGCCTTTGCCGTAGATCAGGTCGAACTCGGCGGTCGTATGCGGAGGTCCGAGGCGGTTTTTCTTAACCGTGGCGAGCACGGTGTGCCCCACGATATCCGCTCCTTTGGCTATCTTCTTGCTCCCGGAGGTGCGCACCTCGATGCGCAAACTTGCGTAGAACTTTATCGCCTTGCCGCCCGTGGTCTCGTCCGGCGTCCCGTAGGCCGCCAGGTTCTTGCGCACCTGATTGACCAGAATGAGCATCACATTGTTCTCGTTCGCGATACCTGCTACCCTGCGCATGAATTTGCTCATCAGCCTGGCGTGCAGACCCATGAATTGCTGGTCGATCTCCGATTCTATCTCGGCTTTCGGGGTGAGCGCCGCCACGGAGTCCACGATGATGACGTCGAACGCCCTGGACCGTATCATCTGCTCGACCATGTCTATGGCCTGCTCCCCGTTGTCCGGCTGGAACACCACGAATTTGTCAGGGTCGATTCCGACGTTGGCGCACAGCTGTCGGTTGAGCCCGTGTTCCGCGTCGATAAAGCCGATGTTCCCTCCGAGTTTTTGTGCATTGGCCGCGACCGTCAAGGCCACGGTGGTCTTACCGCCTCCTTCTCCGCCGAACAATTCGACTATGCGCCCTTTGGGGAAACCCCCAGCCCCGATGGCGACGTCCAGGCTGATCACCCCCGTGGATACCACTTCTATGCTGACCTTGCTGTTGTCGTTGAGTTTCATCACGCTTCCGGGTCTGTCCTTGCTCATCTGTCCCAGAAAAGAATTTAGCGCTTCAGCCCTCTCGTCGTCGGCGTCGATCATGTTTTTGATGGTTTTTTTGTTTTTTGCCTGCGGCATGGTGTTTCTCCTGGTGTACAGTAAATTATGCTCCCCGCCCTGCCACAGGCATACGGTTTACTCGTTGTCTTCCGGGGGTAGGAACAGGTTTTCCCCGGGGAACTCCTCGCTGCCCGTCTCGGGACTGGCTACCGGATTGTCCGCGCGGTGCGCCACGGTGCTGGAGGAATTCTCCCACTCCTCAAACAGCCAGTCGGTGTCACCCGCGGTAGACTTGCGTATTTCTCCTTCCACGCCGAGTCCCTTGACTTCTTTGGTCTGGAAGGGGTTGGCCACTGCGAGACCCCCGTCCCTCCGTTCTTCCGCGCGTTCCTTCGTTTCCATGTCTTCCTGCATCACCGCGTCCTCGTCGGCGATGTACTCCAGGACCAGGTTGTTGATGCCTTTCGAGTACCAGGAGGGGACGTTGCCCGCGCTCGGTGTCACCCCGGTGGGGGGCATTGACGCCATCCAGGCGCTCTTTGCACCGTCTCTCCTGAACCATCCGCCCGTAACGGCCCCCACGGTCCATTCTCGCCCGTCTATGTCCGTGATCTTGAGAAGTTGGAATAGTTGGGCCGCGGCCGCGGAGCGCAGTTTCCAGTTCACGTAGTTGGCCCTGACGGTGTCCGCCGCGGAGTTGAGCGCGACGAAATAGGGGTGCAGGACATCCTCGCTCTCGTCCAGTTCGCTCTTAAGCGACCCCAGAAAATGGTCTTCTTGGACGCTATCGCTCATGTGTCACCTCGGCTGCCTTAACCACTACCAAGTACAGTGTGTCTTTAGGGGTGTTTGTCCTCCATTCCGAGTACCAATGCCCTCACCCCGTACAGTATCCGCAATGAAGCGTCGAGCAGGCGATGGCAAGTAAAAAAGTACAGCACGGGCTGGAGTTCCCCATGCCCGTACATCCACAGACTATCAGGTTCAGTCTGGTCGGCGCCACGGTGCATGCCGCCCCCGCGGACGGCGCGTGTCAGAGATCTCACCTGTACATGAATGCGGCAGGGTTGTCACCCACCATTACGTCTACCGGAGAACTCGTATTTCCCTTCAAAAACTATCCCAGGATGAAGGAGATGAGTCCCCGGGTTACCCGGATCCTCGACGATTCGCTTAAAGTTTTTCAGATACTGCTGGACGCCAACGACGAGCAAGCCACCGTATTCCACGTCGACAGGTTTTCTCAAAAGGAGGTATCCGTGTCATGGTCGCGGAACGATGTTTCACGCAGCGTGAACGTCCCCGTGGAAGGCGAGTACTTGCTTTTGATGCTCGATTTGCAGTTCGTGTACTCGCCGAAGGCGCGCGCCATTCTAGACGCCGCGCGGGTACTTCCGGTGATTCTGGGCCGCGCCACCGAAACCCTCGAGGGTCACATACGGATATCCACCCAGGTCCCCCACATGCTGCAAAAATCGGGGATACCCCACCTTTTCAAGATCAGTCCCGGGGTCTACGGTGTCCCGGAAAACCAGCGCGACTTTCTCAAAAAAAGGAGGGACATAGTGTTTCAGGCGTCCGCGAAACTCACCTCAAAGGGGGATTCCCGGGGTTCACCGGTCTTCGGCGAAACGGTACCCGAGGCACTGTTGCCTTTGGCGCAAGAGGTGACCCCGTTGGCGGCCCATCTGGAGTCGACCGCATCCCTGATCCTGGAGGACTCCGCCTACGGGGAGATCACGGCATTGCTGTTGGGTCTCTCCTCCCCGCCCGTCGTGGTGGTGGCCCACCCTCAATCCTGGTGGCGGTGGTACCTGTACGCCAGGTACGCGGGCTTGTCGGCGGGCCGCGTGGGGGAACAGAAGGAAGTTTTGCTGGTGGACCACCGGACATGGCAGCACGAGTACCACAGGATAGTATGCGATAGACTGATCTACGATTGCCGGGACGGCACGGCCTGGGTCGATAGCAGGTTTCACGTTGCCGCACTCAACTGCCAGCGCGTGGCGTTACTGGGCCCGGCTCCGGAGTTTGCCGACAAGTTGCGCGCCGCCTACCTGATCCGCCCAGTCGAGTTCAGGGGGTATCTGGAATCCCTGTCCACCTCCAGGCATCCGCGTGACGAGGCGGTCGTGCAGCATATAGCCGTCTACTCTAGAAGGTTCGAACCCCGTGATGACGCGGTCAGGGCGTTTCCGCTGGCCAAGAATGTCCCCGTAAGGATGTCCAGGGACCAGCAGGCGTCCTACGCCCGCGCGACCGTACCCCCGGTGGATCTGGCGCGCGTGCACGACATCCTGGACCTGGGGGGGCCGGGGTACCTGAGCTCCAAGGCCTCTACCGCACTACAAATGTCGGTCGCTCACGCCCGGGAAGGTTCGCCACTGGCCGCCATTACATGGAATAGGTCCGCGGCCGATCTGCTAAACTCCCTTTGCCGCAGGTCGGGCCTGCCGGTTCTCGCTTTCGCGCAGGAAGACGCGGGGGGCATCGACTCCGCTAAACCGGGTAACATACTGTACTACAATACGTGTATGGACCCCGCCGATGGCTACGCACGGTTTTCGAACCTTCCCCCGGGAGGAGTCATGTACTATCTGCGCGTGCACTGCGGGCATTCCACGGCGCTGGAGATCACGGCGTTTAACGGTACCCGCGCCGGGAAGGATGGTTTGTCGCGCGAGGACACGGAGTACGTGCGGAACTATCTGATGACGGACCGCTAAGTTGGCGAAACAGGTTCACCAACTGCACGCGCCGTAATGTACCGCGACCAACAGGTCGGGCAGGGGCTACTTGTTTACCTCGACCGGTTTAAGTAGGGTGGACGGGTCGAGAATCAGGCCTTCATCGGATGGGATCAGGGCCGGATGGGATCAGGGCGATCTGGATCTTGTCCGCCAGACGGTCGATGGCCTGGTACTGCAGAACAGCCGGAGTCAGGGATTGGGAGATGAGACGGTTCGCCTCGGCGACGCCCTCGGCGCGGAGGATCTCGGCGTCGGCCTCACCTTTTGCGCGGGCCCGGGCCTGGTCGGCCTTGGCCAACTCCTGGGCGACCTTCTCCTTCTCACGTTTGGCGTTCTCGGTAGCTACCTGTTTCTCTTCGATTGCCGATTTGAAAGCCGGCTGAAAGTCGATGTTTTCGATCAAAAGGTCCGAGATCGTTATCGAATACGGTTCGAGGTCGGCGGCGAGTCGCTCGCCCACCGCCCTGCGGATGACCTCGCGGTTGGAAATGATGTCCACGGTCGAGTACTTTGCCGTCTCGGCCTTGGCGTGGTTGGTTACGCGCGGCGGAACCAGTACGCTGAACCAGTTTACACCCACTGAGCGAAACAAACTCTGTACCGCGTTGGCGGACAGGGAGTAGTTCACGCTGATGTCCAGGAAAACGTCCTGGGTCTCCGCGCTCGCCGCAGAAACCCTCTCGAAAGTCGCCTTCTGGGTTCGTATGTTCGCCTTGGTAAGGTTTTCCCACGGGGCGATGATGTTCAGTCCTTCTCCGCGCTGACCGACGATCTCCCCGAAACGGTACACGACACCAACTTCACCGGAAGGTATGACCTGGATGGAGTTGACGCCCGTCGCGGACAGGATCAAAAAAGCGGTTATGAACATCACCACTCCCCGCGGCACCCGGAAACCTCTGGCACCCGGAGATTTGGCACTTACGGACTTCCCCAAAACCAGTGAACCCGGACCAAGAACCAAAACTATTAAAACGAAAACTATCCAACCCATGACCCACTCCCTGTGGTGTGTCCCTCACGGTCGGGCGGACCGCGGATTCGTCAAGCAGGTGCCAGACGGCAGCCTAGTAGACCCGCGCCTTCATCTGGGAGTCCCTGAAGGATATCTCCCTGCTTATGGAGGCCAGGTACTGGCTCGTGGCTTCCTTGGTGGCTATTAGATGGGCAGAAAGCACCACCACAAGGGAGTGCTGCTCGATGAGGTCCAGCACGGCGGGGTCTTCGTCCACCATGTCGTTGAGCGCCGCGCTCGTGGGTTGCTTGGCCTCGCCTGTCACACCTCTGCGTATCCTGGCCCGGGTCGCCGCCTGGGCGGATTTGAGCTGTATGCGCAGCAGGTTCTCCTGTCCGGAGATGATCCCGCAAAGTTCGACGATGCGCCCGAAATCCGCGGTCCACTTGCTGTACAGGTCGCTGAGTTGCGACGGGGTCAAGTCGCTTATTTTCTGGGGGAACTCGCCGCGCACGTTCTTCCGGTCGTGGGCGGCCTGCGTCCACAGCCCCAGATTGTTCATGAGATCTACTGCCGCCGCCCCGTTTTTGGTGCGCGAAAGAACTTGGCTTAGATTTTTGATGCCGCTGAGGTTCAAGTCTTCGGTTGTCACGTTACACTCCTGCAGGTAACTGTGACCGTCGACCGGCGTTGCGGCATACAGGGTTCCTGTCGCACTACAGGCGCAGGTATTCCGCCAAACTACCGAATTTGTTGCCGGGGCTGGCGAGTTTACCCAGGGCGACTCGCTCTATCTGCCGCACCCGCTCGCTGGAGACTTCCAGCCTGGCGGCCAGCGCGGCGTAGGTCCAGGGTTCCTCCCCGTCGAATCCGTAGCGCAGGATTATCACCTCGCGCTCCCGTTCCTGCAGCCCGTTGAGCGCCTCCCGGACGCACAGGTTGAGTTCCTCCTGCAATACCAGTCGCTCCCCGTCGACAACCTGGTTGTCGCCGACGCTGTCCCCGATTGTGCCGCCACCCTCGTCACCTATAGGGGCGTCCAGGCTTGTCATGCTCTGGGATACGACGAGTATGTCCTCCAGGTCCCGTATGGCCCCCAGCATTCCTTGTTTTCGTAGTTTGGCCTCGGCGAGACTCCTTTTAACCGGTCCGGGGTACTTCTTCTGCTCGTCGGTTAGTCGGTTGTACGCCCAGCGCATGCAGCGCTCGGTGAGGTCGGCTTTTATCTCGTCGAGGGTAGGTTTCCTGCCCAGAGAGTGCTCGAGTTCTCGTGCGGCTTCCGACGCCATGCGTTTAACCCGGCTCCAACTAGGTGCCAGTTTTATGTAGGTGTCTTTGCCCACCACCGCGCGTATGTGGTCGCGCACCACCCTGGCGGCGTAAGTGTGGAAGACGGGGGTCTGTTCGTGGTCGAACTTCTGGGCCGCCTGCATCAGCGCGATGTTGGCCTCCCCCATGAGGTCGGCCAGCATCTCGGCGGCCTTTTCTTTACCGAATCTCTTCTCGGCGTTCTCTTTTACGATTATCCACGCGAGTTTCCAGCACGATGCACAGATGTGTTCCAGTAGCCTGTTGGCGGTTTTGTCCAATTCCAGGGTCTTGGCAACGCTGTCCGCGGCGGCCGATTTTCGTAGTTTGTCGGCTTTTCTCAAAGTTTTCTGGTACTCTGCAACTTTCGCGGACTGTTCCTCCGCGGTGAGGGCGGGGAATTTGTCGGCGCTCCTGTGAAAGGCGCTCAGTGAACCGGAATCCCCGTAGGAGGTGTGCGTGTAAGTCGGGTGATCGCGCGGCCCCGTCGAGTCGTCACGGGCGTCCGGGGACGCGTCAGAGAACAATTTTTTAAGCCCCACGCATGCCCATTGTCCGCGCATCCGGACCGTATTCACCTATTGGTACGGAAACCTCCATGCGCTTGACGGTCGCCCGCGGGCGCTAACGGTAGTACGGACATCACACAATAGGAGGCCCTAGATGGCCAGAATACCCAGAATACCCGCCCCGTCGCCCAACACCGACCCGAGCTTCGTCGCGGCCAAAGCAGAGTTCATGAAAGAACTCAAGAAACTGCCTAATGTCACTTTCCTGACGAAAAAGCAGAGCGAGGCCGTGTTCGACAACATGGAGTTCCCGCACGGTGGGTGCATAGCCCGACCAAAAACCAAGAACTCCGCGAAGAAGAACTCCGCGAAGAAGAAGGCGGCGAAGAAGCGCAAGCCCGCGAAGAAAACCAAGAAGTAGTATGTCGACCATCATCTCGACGCTTCTTGCGCTCGAACCGGTGGCCCCCCCACCGCGTACGGGCATATTGAAGTCCGTGTCGCAGTTGCTTCTTTTCGCCGGCGTTGCGACTCTCTGTGTGGCTTTCCCGCCACTACGCAAAAAGTTCGTCGACGCCGCGCATAGCGTGCGGAACTTTTTCTACGAGCCCGCGCCGATCCTTCCGCGACCGGAGCAGCAAAGCGCAGAGAAAAACACGCGCCGCGAGATAGAAGAGTTCGACATGGACCTGTTCAACTGAACGGGTCCGCAACAGGTACGCCCCAGTACAGCCAGCCGGCTGTCACTGGGGCGTGCTCATTTGTGGGCGGCGGCAAGGGCGTATATGCTCTCTACGAGGAATGCGCGCGAACGTCGTAAGTCGTCACCAGTCGCGCAGTTCTCCAGGGCGCCGGAGTATTCGGTCCAGAGTCGGGGGTTCACGGAGTTTTGGGCGAAGGATTCTACTACTTTTTTGTTCTTCGAGAACTCCTCGGCACACCACGCAGGTAGTTCTTCCCCGTAACCCTCCAGGGTCCGCACCTGGGCAAAGACGTTTTCGCTGTAGGCCTGCTCGTCGTTGACTATCTTTCTAGATGGACTCTCCTCGCCCGTGGCCCCTACCGCGAATATGCCCGAAAGCGCGAGCAGTACGACGACCCCGATCACCAAAGGAGGGTGCTGAATAGACATACTATAACTTTTGGTGCGCTGCGACTTTGGCCAAATACCGCCCTACCCGGACCTCAGATGTAGTAGTTCACGCCCCCGCGGATTTGCCACAAGTTGACCAGCCTGGGGGTGGGGTTCCCCGTTTGAACGAAGGTGTCGGTATCCATGTCGTAGACATACAAGGGGTTCCGTCTGGGCACGCCCCCTTCGTTTACCGGCTCTATCTCCACTATCTCGCTGATAAGCCTTCTGCCGAGGGGGCCTTTGCCCATCTGCACCACCAAGGAGAAGGCCTGGGATACCTGCTCCCTTGCGACCGGTTCGTTGATGCCCGCCTCCATGGTGTACGTTACAAGTTGTCTTACGGCCTGTGTAGCGCTATCGGCGTGGATGGTGGTGCACGACCCCTCGTGCCCGGAGTTGGCCGCTTTCACCAGAGCGTACGCTTCCTTGCCCCTGATCTCCCCTATCCAGATGCGGTCAGCCCTCATCCGCAGTGCTTCACGTACCAGATCCTCAACGGTGACATAGCACAGCGACCTACCGGATTCGTCCTGTTTCCGATAGGTCATCAGACTCACGGAATTTTGCACCCGGTCGGCTATGTGGAGTTCGTCTATCTCCTCAATGGTGATTACCCTGTGGCTGGGGTCTATTCCACCGGCCCCGCAGGACAGTGCCCGCATCAGCGTAGTTTTCCCGACCCCGGATCCGCCGGATATCAATATGTTGGACCGCCCTTTTACCGCCTGAACCAGGAGGTTCTGCATAGCCGGACTCAGAAGCCTCCTGCCCACCATGGCGTCCAAGGTTATGGGCACCTCCGGCTGTTTCCTCATGGTTACCACCGGCCCGCTGCGCGAGACGTCAGTGGTGGCGACATGTATCGACCCGTACACGGAGGTCTTGGTTGCGTTGAAGCTGCCCTCTATCACTCCCGTAGCCGTGCGGAGATTCTCGTCGAACGTGTCGTTGCTGTCGACGAACATCCTCAAGAACCCATGGAGCCATTTGATGTAGGTATCGTTGTTGGGGAATACGTTCGTCATGTGTTTGACCCCGTTGTTGTCCGTGTAAAAAAGACGGTCGTAGCGATTGATCAGGATCTGGCTGACCTCGGGGGACACGAGGAGGTCGTACAGTATCGTCTCCGCCTGCATGGTAGGAGAGGAGGAGAACACGTCGCCTAGGGACGGATTTAACTGGTCGATAGCCATAGTGGTAGTCGTTTGCTACTGTCCCGCTTCGTCCGGCAATGTCTCATAGCCTCTCGGACGGCAAAAAGCGGCCCCACACACCTGTGTGGGGCCGCCTTTCGTCAGGATTCCAGCAGTTCGGACAAGTCCGCCAACCAGGCACCGTTCCCGTTGACCCGGGATTCCATGATCGCCCAGAAGTCGTCCAGGGTTCCTTTGCTAGCGCAAAGTAGTGCCTGTGGCACCAGATGATCCATGTCGCTTTCTAGACCGATGTCTTTCAGGGCTTTACGGATCTGGGTTTCCTCGGCTTTGTTCACCGATTCCAGGGGAATACCCGTCAACAGGCATATTTTACGCACCTGCGCCAGCGTCAGGTCCGAAACCTTAGTCGGGCCGTACTTTGCGGGGTTGCACTCAATTCTGGTGACGAAATTCGCCAGCTCATAGTTGAATCGCTGTTTCCCTGCTGCGTTGAGCGCGTCTAGTTCGGCTGCCGCCCGTAACTTGTTGAAGTTGTGCTCGTCCAGCCAGTAGGCCTTGTCGCACTGCTTCAACACGTGTCCTGCTTCGCTTTCGCGGGTCAAGGAGCGTACGGCCTTTACGGCGTCTGCTCGGGCGATGTCCAACAGGTCGAATGCCTCCACTACTTGCGAGAGGAAAACGAGGTCTGCGCTGATAAGCCTAACGTTGTTGATACGCTTGGCTCGGCACAGGCCCCAGACACCGCTCACTACCGAGTAGGTCATCTGACGCTTATGGTCCGTGTAGGTACGCGATACGAAACGTTCCACGGTGTCCTTGTCGGGAGCGTGGTACATTACGGCGCTCAGGGCCTTGGCCAGGTCCCTTTTGTTGTCGTCGGTCGGGGCGTATCCCGGGGGTATGCGCTTTCCGCCGGTTTTGTCCGGTTTGCAAACTTCGGAGTAGGGGTACACCGTATCGCTCTTGCCGAGCGAGTGCGCCAACCATGTACCGAGTACCGCGATTATGTCCGTTACGAACGCAGGATTTACCCTAAGTTCGGCGGAAAGTTTCGAGGCCAGTTTGCTGTACGGTTCGCCGCGCGTGATGGAGTTCACCACGGTGGTTACGTGTTTAACCGTTACGTTTTGAGGGGTGCTGGCACCGGCCAGATGGCTCCTCAGGGCGTCTATGGCCGATGCCTCGTCCACAGGGCTGGTCGTTACTAGGCGTTGCATAGTTGCCTCCAGTTGTCCAGGTTTACGTGTTCGGGGAAGGAAAACTGGGTGTTGCCATTTTGGCCGCATCCCGCTCTAACCGACCAGAACGTCGCGGATTCGGGAGATGTCTCCCAAACGATGATGTCGGATACGGGGAAGTTTTTTCGTATCTCGTCGAACCTGATAAAGTTTTCCGGGGACAACGCATCCAGGCCGCCTCCGTATATGAAGAGGTAGGATCCGTTATCCGGAAGGTTCAAGGTGCGCGTCAAAGTCCCCACTGAGGGTACGACTTTTGTCACCGAGTGCAGCATGCGCATGGAGTTCCCTGGCGTTCGCACGTACAGGCGTTCACGCTCTCGCGTCAAAACTATGTTGCTCCAGCGTCCGCTACGGACGGGCAGGTGGTGTTTGGAGACCAGGTCGTAGGCAGCCCGTGCGTTCACGACGGGACTTCTTTCGAACAAGTGCACCAGTTTTACCGCCATTTCCCGCAGTTTTTTGGATGTTGCGTCCAGACTTGCGTAAGGAGCCTCCACTAGATCGACGAGGTTGGCGGGCTGATCGTCCCCCCACTTGTCACTGAAAAGTTCTTTCAAATTGGTCATGAAGACCTCTCTTTCTGGTTGTATGTTACCACTAAACTGTTGACGCAGGACCCGTCCGGACAATTTACCCCTAGTACGCCCCCGGATACAGGCAGTTTATCTCTCCCGTGGCGTAACCGCAAAGTTTGACGGTGGATACGGCCGTCAGGCACCTGAAGTTCGAGTAGGCTTCTCCGTAAAGAGTTCCCAGAAAGGACAGGTTTTTGATGGCGTAGGGGACGAAGACGGTCAACTGCCTGCTTTCCTGGTCTGCCTGCACCTGAACTTTTAGCCCGCACTCCGGGTTTGATTTCGTCAGGCTCCCGCTTGCGGTGTTCATGTCGTAGAGTTTTTGCGCCATGTCCAGAGCGGTGCAGTCTTCCGAGCAGTTAACGTTGGCGGGCGTGTTGACCGGACTCATCTTGAACTTACCGCTTTCCGGGTTTATTGCCGTCGCGGCTGCCCGCGCTGCGGCGTCCGCGACGGTTGTGGCTTTGCGATTTTCCATCATGATGCCGGCAAAATCTGCGGCCAGGGTAAGGGAGAACAAGGTTAAAGGCAGGGTTAGGGCCACGAAGAACAGGAAACTGCTGCCGCCGTAAATCCGGGTTTTAGGTTTCACGGTACACCTCGCAGAAAACCGTGCTTTCGACCTCGACTGAGTCCAGTAGTGAAGACACGGTCAGACCGAATCCTCCCTCGTTCCTTGATATTCCCGGCACCAGCATGTTCAGCATCGTGGCCTTCACCCGCACCCGGACGTAGGGGAACTCTTTTGTGCAGACTCTCAATTTTCCGCCGTACACGCGGTTGTCGGCCGCGACCAGGGTGACAGTAACCTCGTCTATCTTCGCCCCCATGGACTCCCACGGGGCCGCCCGGCACAGGCTTTGGAAGATCAGGCTATCCGCCTGGTTCTGTCCCGTTGTCTGCGTTGCCAAGGGGCAGGGTTCGGTGTACTTGGTCGTATCCCCGATGGTGCCGCTCCGCGCACCGATGGTAGCCGCCGCCGCGGCGGCGCTTTGGAGGCTGGTTTTGACGAATACGGCTTTCCCGGTATCCATGGTTATGAACAGTAAAAGCACGGCAAAGGGGAGGGTCAGGACGAACTCTAGAATCGAACTACCCCGCCCGCCTGCGTTCGACCGCAACATCTCAGTTCAAACCCGACAAGGCGGCGATCACGGGGATCCCGGCCAGTACGAATATTAGCGGCAGGAAGTGCAGGGCGAAAGACACCATCAGGGTGGTTGGCAGTTTTTTCGCCACGGCCCTCTGTTGCTGGTAACGCAATTCACGCAAAGTTTCGACCTGGGACTTCATGTTTCTGCTGGCGGTCGCGCCTTCGATCACCGCGGCCCTGAGCGCCGAGACGAATTCGCGCCCTTCCAGGGTACCTAGACGCGCGGCACACCGCTCGAACGCCTCGTTTTCACCCATAGTTCTCGTGGTGAGGGCGGTCACTAGTTCCCGCATCTCCAGGGATACAACCCCGCTCACCTTGCCGACCGTCTGGCGGCATGCCTGCACCACCGACAGGGACTCCATGTACATTAAAAGTATGTCGGCGAATTCGGGTAGTTCCCTGAGCACATCCTGACGCTTCTCCTTGGCCTTCCTGCGAACTTTGTCCCACGGCCATAGCATAACGGATCCGCCCACCAGCAGAAGAACCAGGCTCGCGAGTCCGGAGAAGATCGGAGCGTACGACAGGGCGGCCAAGGTTGCCCCAGTCACCAGAGCAGCGGCCTGTACCGATAGATACACCTCCAGGCTGCCGATGAACAGTCCCGTGAACTCCAGGTCCTTGCGAAGTGACTCGCTGAAACGGCCGCCGCTGGCCATCCCTGCGGCGGATTTCGTTTCGTAGAATATCCGCGCTACGGGTTGAAGGACTTTCCCGACCCCGTCCTCCGGGTCCCGGGAGTATGTTTCCCAGAGGTTTTCGCGTTCAAACTCTCGGGCCCGGGTGAGGGTGTACACCGCCACGGAGTAGATCACAACGAGGAGTATTATGGTGACTATCATTCCAAACCCGTCCTCGCCCTGCTGAATACGCCCAAGGTTCGTTTGACACCCCAAAGATAGTTCGCGCCCGCCAATCCCACCATTATCAGGGATCCGGGCGTCGAGTAGGCCTCCGGGGAATTGCTCAGGAGCGTGAAAGATATCAGGCCTGTTACCACACTGACCCCTACAAACTGCGCCCTGGCCTCCGCCACCTCCGCCAGCGCCTCGGCGGCGAGCTCAATGCGGCGTTTGGCCGAGTTTTCTGCCTGCCTGAGCACGGGGACGAGCTGGGCGCCCTGGGCATCGTTGACTTCCAGTGCGGCGACAAGGAGTTTTGTCGCCGCCCCCGGGTAGCGCTCCGCCAGGGGCCGCATCGCCTCGCCGAGTCCCATTGTTCCGACCATCGAATTCAGGCAGGAGAGTATGTCCGCGCGCACCGGGTCGTCGACGGCGCCTGCAGCCCTGCTGAGTGCTATGTTTGGGGGGTTTCCGTTCTCCAGGTAGCTTACGGTCAGCCTGAGTACGTTTAGAACCTGGGCGCCCCCCTTGGCCTGCCTGCGCTTCTTGCTGTAGTTGTCCATGATCAGTACCGCTCCGACGCTCAAGGGAATGCTCACCAAAGCGGTTACCGTACTCGCACCCAACAATAGACCCAGGGTGGAAGATATGCCTATGTACATGAGCAGGAAAGCGATCACCAGCATTTGGGTGTCGCCCCGGCCGCTGACACGGTTACGAACGTCCTGCAACGGGCCGCCTTTGTGGCCGATTCTTTCTCTGCGCGTTTCCTCGCGCACCTTCAGGTCCTCTCTGGCCAGATAGGTCATGCGGCGCAGAGCGACAAGGGAACGGAGCCATTCCCCGGCAAAAAATATCGCCCCAAACAAGCTGGCTCCCGCAAGTATCTTCAACAGGGTCATGCCAACCACTCCGTCTTGCCGTACTGCATCAATCTTTTGCCCAGGGGCGTGTCCGTACCCACGGGAACCCTGGTAAACTCCGGCACCCCGTCGGTGTCCTGTTCGCCGACAAAAATCGGGGACACTTCCAGCATGTCGCAGGTGTAGTCCACGTCCCCGATGGCCGATACGTTGGATATGTACCGCAACCCTCTCCGTCCCCTGTTTACTTGCAGCACCACGTCGAACGACCCGGCTATGCTTCTCAGCACGCTTACCGCGTCACCTGATCTCACTTGCCGTATCAGGGCCGGGAGTCGCTCGTTCACCGCGCTCCTAACGTCGTTGGCGTGGATGGTGGTCATGGTGCCCTCGTGCCCGGTACTTGCGGCGTCCAGCATCACCGTGGCACCGAGCCCTTCCCTTATCTCCCCCACGATGATGCGGTCGGGTCGCATGCGAAGGGTGTTGCGTAGCAGGTCGGCCAGGGTTACCGCTATCGCATCGTCCATGCTGGCCGCCTCTTTAGTTTGCAGGCTTACCACGTGTTTGTTGGCAAGTTTAAGTTCGAACGCGTCTTCTATGGTTATGACGCGCTCCGTATCAGGTATGAAGTTGGACAGTATGTTTATTATGGTGGTTTTGCCCGTGCCGGTCCCGCCGGACACCAGGATACCCGCTTTACATTGTACGCAGTCGCGCAGGAAGTCTGCGACGTCCTTGCTTAAGGACTGGACGTTCAACAGGTCGTCGAGGTCGAGAAGTTTGCGGAATTTGCGAATAGTGATCGACAACCCGCCCTTCACCACCGAACCGTAGGCCACGGTTAGTCGCGCCCCGGGCAGCTCCGCACTCACAAGCGGAATCGAGTTGCTCACCGCCCTGCTGGAGACCTTTTGGGCAAGGACGCGGGCTATGCTCGAAGCGTGCTCGGGATTTTTGAAGGAGATGCGGGTTTCCATGAGCGTGCCCCCCACTTCGACGCTCACGACGTCCCAGCGGTCGACGAGTATCTCGTCTATCGAACCGTCGCGGTACAGGGGTCCGAGCACGCTTACACCGCAAAGTTCGTCGCACACCACCGATATGACCTGGGTTATGTCCGCGTCCTTGCCAAGGTTGATTTTACGGAAAGCCAGTACCGGCCTTAGGGCCCGGGTAAGCGCCTGCAGTTGGTTCGTATGCACCGAACTGTCCCGGGTTATGACCATGGCGTTCGCGATTTTTTGCAGACCGCTTTCCTGACTTATCACGCTCAGCACCTCTTCGACTCTTGGCCACAGAGAGGGATTCACGTAGTACTGGGAGTCATCGAACTTGTGAAGGGTTTTCTTGTCTTCGTTCCTCTCGGTAATCTTCGTTTCCGGTGCCGACACATGGCTCCGTAACCGCACCGTCTGCTTGGGGGTTTTGGCCTGCTCGGTTTCGTTATCCTCGTCGGGGAACACGTCCGCGAGGCTGTCGGGGGTCTGGGCGGTCTCCTCGTCGGAGAACACGTCCGCGAGGCTGTCGGAAGTCTGGGCGGTCTCCTCGTCGGAGAACACGTCCGCGAGGCTGTCGGGGGTCTGGGCGGTCTCCTCGTCGGAGAACACGTCCGCGAGGCTCCTGTCATCGCCACTTTCAAAGAACTCCTTTCCTGCCGGTTTGCCGCGGGATAGGTCAGGATTCATGTCTGCTAGCGGCATACTAACCTCTCCTGAATATCTTCCGCCACAGACCGGACGGCTCTTCCTGTATCTCTCCTTCGAGCAGGCAAGGCTCCCCGGTGGCTTTGTAAAGTATCGATGCTATGGCCGCGTTGATCGCGGCCACCCCGTGGACGTTCTGCTTTGTGACCACCAGTTCGTTGCGGTTGTTGGCAAGCTTCCAAGCCGGGGTCTCCGGTATGGCGCCAAGGTACTCCCACCTGGCAAGGGATCGCTGCACCTCCAACTCGTCGCATCCTATGTTCTCTTCGGCCCTGTTGAGAACGATCCCGATCCTGTCTTCGGCTATGCCGCCGCGCCTGCTGCGCGGGTCGGCAACCACCGCGGCTCTCAACCAGTTGTCCGTGTCGTGTATGGTGGCCATGTTGGGGGTTACTGGCACCACGATGTAGTCGGCGTTGGGTATGGAGAAATTTTCGAACATTTGGTGGTACTTTTCGGCCACAGGGGTGTCTATGAATATGTAGTCGTAATGGTGTTTCAGCAGACCGAGAACCTGGTTGTACAGTTCCGGGGTGAGGTTTGCCGGGTTTCCTTCATCCACGGTCGCCGGCCCCAGGAGCACCGATAGGTTGTACTCGGGTTTGTGGGCCAACCCTTGCTGTATGTACTCCTTGGTGAGCAGTGCGGGATTGTTGGTGATGGTGTGGATGTTCGGTACGTATACGGACAGGTATTTTCCCGCATCCGCCTGCTGGAAGTTACTGTCGATCACGCATACCGTTTTCCCGACCACGCTCGCACGCATACCCATGTAGGCGGCAAGGTTCAAAGTAAGCGACGATTTGCCGGTGCCTCCCTTGGCTACGGCCACCGTTATGACGTACCCTCTCCGCCCGGTTCGCGCCGGCGTGGAGGTGTACCCCGTCCGCGGCACCGGGCCGGAATGAACTGGCGGAGCCACTGCGAGCACGCTCGGGGTGTTCGACACCGTGTTAAACAAGGAGGGTCTTTTGTTCGGGTTGGGTACCACTGGTGTCACCGCGGGCCTTTGATGCGACTGTGCCGGCCCTTCCGTGGGCGCCACGGGTTCGCTTTGTCGGGTTTTTGTAGTTTCGCCCACGGGCGCCCGGGATGCCGCCGAGGGTCGCCTATCGGTCTCGCCGTTCCGTACCGTCGCGGGCCCCCAACTTCCGGAGAACTTGGGTTTTTTATCGGCCGCGGGTTCTTTAGCCTGCTCGGGGAGTTTCTCCGGTTCTCGAGGGGCAGGCGGCCGCGCGGGCGAGATCTTCACGACCGCCTTATCCGGGTTAAGGGAGTACCCTAGACTGTTGACCGCGTAGAGTATCTTGGCCGCGGTAAGCGGGACGCTGAGTACATGCGCCGTAGGAGGAGCGAGGTTGATTCCACCAACGACCGATGTTACGACGATCACCTTGAACTTGTTGTTGGCCAGTTTCAATACGATCATGGCCAGGGAAAGGTTCTTGTGGTTGTCTTCCGTCTTGTCTCCCACCATGAATACCACGTCGTCGCGGTCCCATTCCTGTTTATGCTGATCTATGACCTTCAAAAGTTCCGCGGTAGAGCCGATTGCTATGACCTCCTTAAATACCCCAAGGTTCTTGGCGTCCGCGGCCGCGTCGGCCAGTCCGGATACCACCAGGACCGGCGAGGATGACTGGGGAGCGTTCACGGGGTACCTATTTGACGCGTTCAGCGCGTCCTTTCGCACTGAGGGGTTGTGGCATCAGGGCAGAGAATACCGTAAAGATCTACGCTAACAGGAGAAGTGTACGTACCGCCAGGCGACCGGGTGGACAGGGTCAAAACACCTCCTATGTCGCTGGCTATGTACTTGGCCACGTCGCTGGCGGGGACCCTCAGTATGTAGGTGCCGCCGATCGGGTCGGCCGAGATGTAGTCCGCTAGTTTCAGGTCCGGGTTGCCGAGCTGTTCCGCCGCTATGGAATCCAGCTGGGAACTTTCCAGGGTTACTGCGACCACTTCCACGCCTTGTCCGAGAAGGATGGTCAGCCCGTCACTGCGGGAAACGTAGATGTCCACTTTGTCCCCGGATTTCACGGTGGCGGCGACGGCACGCACCGCCTGGGCCCTTACGGCCACTAGTCTCTCGTCCGGTCCGAGGTTTTCGGTCTCGGTGAGCATGGTTGAGCGTATCTGTTGACCTTTGTACACGGGATGGGAGTACAGCATCCCAGACATCGAGTCCAGCATTTTTACCGCCTCCTCGGCGCTGGCCGCGGAAAAGGTGTCCGCTTCCACGTACCTCTCGTCCATTTCGACGGCGCGGTAGTTGCTATTGGCTACGGATATTCCCCGGGGGATGTTTTCCTCCGCGACGATGACGTGCTTGTAAGTGGCGCTGCCGCCCAGGTTCAGGGTGAACAGGGTCAGTACGGCGACGGCCGCAAACAATACGGCCAGGACACGGAATACCCGGGACTCCCCACTTTTTACTTTTTTTGCTTTTTTCCCGGACTTCTTACCCGAGCCAAGGGGCATCCCCGCTAAAGGCGCTCTTGGCAACTGTTTGTATGGATCGTTCATGATGGTGTCTCCGCGGTACACTACCAGTGTCGGAACACGCGAACGCTATCAGCCGCGGGCGCATCGGTGTATGCGGGGCCCGCTGGCGTCCTGACGCCGGAAAGGAAGGTTACCTGTTGCGGGCGAGGGCTGCCAGATAGTCGTCGCGAACCTCGCCCAGCAGGGCGGGTTCGGTCAGGAACTGGACGGGGGCCGACTCCGTGTAGTCCGTTTTGGCGTCCAATCGCGCTATGCAGTAGCCGGTGGGCATCTCACCCAGGTAACGCCATTCCCGCAGGTTCTGTCCGACCTGGGTCATCCAGTTCAAAAGGGCAAATGCCTTGTCGCGGTCTTCCTTGGCGCGGACCTTGTGGATGAACACGTTGTTCATGTTCGCGGTCACGGCGTCAGGCAGGCTGGAGGGCTGCTGGGCGACGGCGATGAGCCGCAGACCGAGTGCGCGCACTCGCCTGAACATTCCTTCGTACAGGGCCGTACGGGTGGACTGCGAGTAGGTGTCCTCGTTGCCGGAAGACTCGCCGAACAGTTCATGGGATTCTTCCATGACCACGAAGCATCCCGGACCTTTTCCGTCGTGATCGAATACGCCCTTGCCGTAGTGCAGGCCGTAGCGGTAGATAGCCAGCATGACCGACCCTAGTATGAGTCTGCGCGCCTCGAAATCCAGACCGTCCGTCTCCACAACGCTCACCAGACCCTGGTCGGGGTTTATGAGATCAGGTACAGAGAGGCCCAGTCGGGTGTTCAAATCCGGGTCGTGGCCCAGGAGTTGGCTGTACTGGCCGTTTGGTGCGAAGTACTGTACGCGCCTCCATAGAGATTGGAGGCGGTCGCGCATCTGTTGTCCCATAAGTCGCGCACCCTCCACGGTGGCGGCCTTCTCTATGGCCGAGGCCACCAGCACGGCCAGGTGACTGATCCCTACTGTGCGGCTCAACGGCGCGTAGGTGAAAACGTTCGCCGTCTGCTTACCGGTGTGGTCGGCGACTATCGCACTCGCGGGAATCTGGTCCCTGGGTATGCGCGGCAGGACCACCGCGTTTCGGAGTATCATGCCCGTGGCCTCGTCCATCACCTCAGGCCGCAGGACGTAGTCCTCCAACCGGTTGGCGGTGTAGAGTTCGGTGAGGAATTCGGCGATCAGGGATCGACCGAACTCACCGAGGCTGAAACTTGCCGTAAAATTGTCCGCCTGCGCATTGAGCCACTCGCCGGCACCCATTCCGTCTGCCGGGACTTCGAGGGGGTTCCAGCGGAAGGCACCCAATTCCGGCTTGAGCACGGAGTAGAACCTGAATCTACCCGAGTTCACCAGTTCGGGCATGCTGGCGAGATGGCGCATGTTGCGCATCCAGTCGAGAGCAAGTATGGAGGCGTGGACGACGCGTTCGGTGGAGTTCGGATTTTCGATGGTGGGCAGTGTGACGATTCTGCGTCGCACCTTGACGGCTTCGCACAGCATGCGCATAAGGGTTGTGGTTTTTCCGGATCCGGTAACCCCCGCGATCAGGGTGTGGGTCATCTCGTCGATGTCCACGCCGAACCGTATGTCGCTCACCACGCCGCGTTCCCCGTTAAGAATGTAGCCCAGGGACAGGTCCCTGTTTTGACGATCCATCGGCATGCGCAGCACGGGCATGGAGTCGTGCACTGCCAGCATGCCGGGACCCTCCACCACCGGCGGGTGGGTCAGGGCCGCCGCCTCGGTGGGGGTGAGGTAGCTGGAGTAGAGAAACGGTTCTATGAGTTCGCTCGCGGGCTCGCGCCTGCGGTAACTGGTCAGTGAACGTGCGTGCTCTAGCAGGCGTTTGCGTTCATCGTCCCGGAAGTCGACTATGGTGTGGAAGGGTGACGGCAGCTGGTCTGAGGCACCGCCGGCCCCCCAGAAAGCGCTCTTGAGCAAACCCGCCGCTCCCAGGAGGGTATTGCGGTCCGGGCACACCAGGTACATCTGGTAGAGAAAGGCGCCGGACTTGATGCCCTCGCTGTAACGTCGCGATTGCGCCTCCAGGAGGTCGCCGATGTACTGCTTGGCCGAGTCGAAGGTGTTGCGGCTTACCGATACCCCGAAGTTGGGGGCCACGGCCAGGGATCCCGAGGCGCCGACGCTGCGGTTGAGACCTATGGCGTAGGCACTGGAGAAGTCCTCGCTGGAACTGGTGCCGCGACTTGTGCCGGACGTGTTGGTGAGGGATGTACCGGAGGACGAAGACTGGCTCATGCTCAACGCGTTGGAGTTGTTTTGCCCTGCGGCGGCGCTGCTGCTGATTCCGCTGGAAACCCCGCTCGTTGTACTAGTACCGGCCGTCTCGGCGACGCTGTTGGTTACGCTTGTGGCAATGCTGTGGCTGGTGCCCACGCTCTGGCTGGTGCCCACGGTCTGACTGACTCCCACCCCGTGGCTGGTTCCCACGCTCTGGCTGGTGCCCACCCCGTGGCTGGTCCCCACGCTCTGGCTGGTGCCAACCCCGTGGCTGGTCCCCACGCTCTGGCTGGTGCCAACCCCGTGGCTGGTCCCCACGCTCTGGCTGGTGCCAACCCCGTGACTGGTTCCGATCGTGGCGGACGTACCGAGGCTACGGCTAACCCCCGCGGAGTTGGTGGCAGTCGCCGTGGTGGACTCCCCTATGCTCGCACCGGAACCCGAGGATACCCCGGAACTGCTGCTGCTACCGGAAGATCTGCTGCTGCCGCTGGTCGCGCCCGTGGACTCCGAGTTGCTCCATCCGCTAGTGGAACCAGAATTTTGACCGCCGGATACCACACCGGGTATGCCGCCGCCCACGTTGGAACCGTCGGTCGTTCCGGCGCTCGTGCCGGTTCCTATCGTCGCCGAACTACCCTGGGATGTCCCCGAGGACGAGCTGGTACCGGACGACGAGCTGGTACCAGTGGACACGGAACTGCCCGTGCTGGTCCCACGACTTGCCGAAAGAGAGGTCGACGAGTCGACCCCGTTGGTCTCGCTCCGGGAGTTGCTGGTGTCCGCCCCCCAGTTCTCGCTCCGGGAGTTGCCGGAGTCCGCCCCCCAGTTCTCGTTTATGGAGTTGCTGGTGTCCGCCCCCCAGTTCTCGCTGACGGAGTTGCTGGTGTCCGTCCCCCAGTTCTCGCTGACGGTACTGCTGGAGTTCACTCCCCAGTTCTCGCTGATGGTGCTGCTCTGGCTGACGGTGCTGCTCTGGCTGACCCCCGTCGTCTCGGTTACGCCGGTACTCACGCCCACGGTCTTGCTCTGGCTCACGGTATCGCTGGAGTTTATCCCCGAGTTTTCCCCTACGGTGTTGGTTAGACTCGTGCCCGCCGTCTCCGTGCTCGACGAACCGCTGGTGTTGCTGTGGTTTATACCGGACGCCACCGACTGGTTCACTCCCTCCTGGTAGCCGTCGCTGTGGCCGGTGGAGTGCCCGTAAGTGGTGTTGTTGCTGTCGGCGTGGTTGGTGCCCATAACCAGGGGGAAGGCTATCCCCGCGCTGACCGCGCGCACTCCGCTGGTCTCGCTGCGCACATCCGTGAGTTTTTGGTTGATGTTGCGCCACGCCCCGGTGATCTCGGCGGGGCTCAGGGGTACCGTTATGAGGCTAAGCATGAAGGACTTGTCGCTCATGCCTCTCACGAAGGATTCTAGCTGGTTGTTGGTGCTTTCGATGTCGGTTTTGTTGCCGTCCAGCAAACTGGACGTACCCACGCTTCCGCTGGTGGGCAGGGGTCTGCCGCGCGCCATGGCCAGATGGCCCCACTCCTGCTGGTACCTTGCCAGCACCTCGCCTTCCTCCACGCTGAGCGGCTTGTACATAAGTTGCTGGTAAGTTCCCGATAGTTGGAAGTCCAGCACCGAGTAGGCTTCGTCCGCCGATCGCTGCGCCTGCTCCGGGGTCAGTCCGATGCCCTGCACCCCGTAGGCGAATATCAAGGGAAGGCTGGGGCTTTTGGCGATGATGTTGGAGAACAGCACCCCGCGTTCTCGCAGGGCCACCAGGACGTCGCGCTGCTGCTCGAATACCAGGTTCGGTCCGCTCAGACCGGTCGCTTGGCGCAGGTAACGCGGTACCCTTGTCAGTCGTATCAGGCGGGTCGCCTTGAAGAAAACTTGGCTGTAGATCTTTTCCCCTGGGTTGCGTTGGCTGAGTTCGAACATGAAGTAGCGTACCTCGCTGGGGGTTTCCGGTTCGTAACTGCGCCAGGACCGGTGCACGATAAGGTCGTCGTAATCGATCTCGTTGTACAGCGGCGCCCCGCTCGGGCGCGTACCACCGCTCCAGCGCAGGTCGGGGCGTCGCAGGACTCTGGTGTCGGTTCCGGGATAGTTCAGTTGAGGGTAGGCGCTGGTCAGCAAAGGCATAAAGCACACCGTTGTCGCCGCGGCACTACCCGCAACACCGCGATCGGTATACTAGGCGTTAGTTCTGCAAACCGTCCTGTCTCGACCAGAGCGCCACCGCTTCCTGGTCGTCCATGGTGGATCGGTGCAGGGTGCGTATGCCGAGGATCTCCTTGACGAAAACTACTGCCGGTAGCACCACCGTCGCCAGGAATATGGAAGGCATGACGCCGTTGAGAAGCCCGCCCAGCTCGCCGCCTTCCGCGGAAGACCAGTTGGGCAGAATATGCAGGACACCGGCCACGAGCGTACCGGGTATCAGTATCACGCCGAATATGTAATGCCGCACCTTTTCCAGGAGTTCGCGTCTCAGGTTCACGTAAAACAGGGTAGCCAGCGCCCCCACCACGGAGATCACGGTCGCCGAGAACAGCATGAACTGACCGCCGCCCGAGGCGTAAGGTATTCCTTCGGTTAGTTTTTCCGTCACTCCGCAGAACAGGGCTATCAGTATGAACTGGTTGACGTATTTCAATACCAGCGTCGCCCGGGTGGATCTTCCGCGCCGGCCCTCGAACTGTCTCATCGTGTTCACCTTGGACGTCAGTATGCTGGGTATGCTGGGTTTCTCTGCGGGCTCCGCGTACTCCGGCGTGCTGGTGTAGAGGGCGTTGTTGCTTCTATCGTAGGGCATGTGGTTGTGGTCGAGACCCGTGGGGTTGTCGATGCCGACGCCACCGCGCAGGGGTGCGCCGTCGGACCATGCCCCGTTCACAGCCCGCGCCCCACGACGGGCTTGGTGCCCAGTCTCTTGACTTCGTCGACTTCCAGCAGCGCGAACCACAGCAAACTCACGGCGGACACGGCGAGCATGAAGCCCACGATGGTGAACGCGCGGTCGGCGATCACCGTCAAGCCGTTAACAATGGTGAACACGCCGTTGGTCAGATTTTGGGTCAGATTTTGCATGAAGACTACAGTTGCCGCCCGCGCCTAGTCGGCAACAGCGATTCGCCGGCCGCGACCCTGGATGCGCCGGGTCGCTCCGGCGCTCAGTTTCCGTTTGGGTCGTAAAGCAGGGTTGCGACACGCTCGAACTCCGCGGAATGCAGGCCGCCGAGCGCGATACGGGTGTCTTGTAGCATTTCGTGGACTTCCAACTCGTAGCCTATGGCCCGGTAGGATCGTGCGGGGCCGCATCCGGCCAGCAGTCCTCTGTACCCGTCGCTTACGTATGCTTTGATAAAGTTAAGCGACCCGTCCCTCCTGTACTGGTACTGATGGGCCATCTCGTGCCACAAAAGCGGGTCCCGTCCGTTTAGGCCGTCTGCCGGAACCATGACCACCAGGTTGCCGGGCAGGGATACCCCGTGGTTAAACAGGGCTGCGGACCACAGGGGTGTCTGTAGGACTTTCGTGTTTTTACGCAGGTCGACCAATTCCTCGCCGGACAGTTTGTCCACTTTTAACGCCCGACGCTCCCACGATTGGCAGGCTTGCGGCCTCAGTGTACTCGCGACGTACGGAGTAACCGCGTGCAGCGCGGCAATCGCCAGCAGACCGGCCAACGCATAGGATCGTCCTGTCGGAAATGTACGGATTTTTCGGGTGCGAGAGGTTCCGGTCATCGACGTCGACAGTCCGGTTTTCGTGTCCTTTGACCCGGGTTTGCCGTCTCCCGGAGTCTTAGCGGAAGGCCCCGGCCCTTCCTGTCCGTCGGTTCAGGGGAACAGTAGTACGGCTGAACTTCCCCGGTCGTCACTGTATTCCCAGCTGCGCGCGGCGACCACCGGCATCAGGGGGGTGGTTTTGAATTCCGCGGCCTGCTCTTTGACGAAATCCGTCAGACTGGCGAGAGATTCTTTTTCCCCGCTGGCCGTGAGCACCGCCAGGAGCACCAATCTTTCGTTGAACATGGTTCGCAGACATTCGCGGATCGTGTCGTAGTCGGGTAGACCCGGGGCGGGCACCGGCGACAGAACCACCAGGACACCCACGAGACCTTTGGGCGTGCTGAGGTGAAAGGTTGCGCTATTGTCGTCGAGTTTGTAGGTCACCACCTCTTCGCCCACCCTGTGCAGGAGCACGCCGAGTTCGTACAGGCGGCCCGCCCTGTATTTATTGGTAGCCTGCCCCCACCAGTCTCCTGCCGCGGGCTCCCCCGGCCTTTCAGTCACTATCAGTCTTCCGCGCAACCGATGCCGGCTTTTCGGGGCCACGAATCTTATGTTGTTCTCCTCGCTGCTCATCCTGCACTCGGTTTCCCAGGCTTCCACGATTTCCATCGATCCGGCCACACTGACCAGGTCCCTGGTGAAGATCGGTCTCGACAGCGAGGACGCCGCGACCAAGGATGCACGCACCTGCTCGTCCATGTCGACCGACCCGCTCTGGACGGCGCCGTACAGGGTTTCCTCCGTCTCTCCCGGGGCGAGTACGCGCGCTTTCGATTTGCGGGGACGTTTTTTCGCGGTCGATGGGGTTATTATCTCCGGTTTGAGAACGGGTTGGATGATCGTGGGCTGTCTGGTCGTATCCGGACGCGGGTCATCGTCGAAAGCGCCTTCCGGGCCTGACGTCCCGTCGTCCCAGGATCCCGCCGGTACCGGGTCTTTGTCGTCTTCTTTTCCCGGGTCCGTGAGTTTGTTTTTTGGAGTTTTCCCCACGTTTGTCGGTGCCTCCCGGGCCGGTTTCACGGGCGAGGGGGACCACGTAGTCTCCTCGTTCGTCGCACCCAGGGGACCTTCCCATAGAACCGGTTCGCTGTAGTCACCAAACAGGTCCGCGAGAGTACGGGACGCCGCCTTTGTTTCGTCTACGTCACCGTCCTCGGTCTTTTCTTCCCACGATATCGTATCGATGTCCTGTTGGGCGTCGACCACAGCGGCATTCTCGGGTGTCGCAACGACCGGCCGGGGGGTAGGGGCAGTAGACGAAGTTTCTTTCGCTTTCAGCGACGCCGCATGCGCGCGGATCTGGTCGGCCCACAGGAGCAGGTCGTAACCGGTGACCGTGAATCCCGCGCTCTTCAGGGCTTCCTGCAGATGCTGTGCTGCGCCGGTGCTGTTGGTGCGTACGCTCGCGGACACGCAGGACTCCAGGTAGGCCAGAAGTATTTCGTCGTCTGCGTCGTTCATCTTCTTGCCCATGCTCATTTCCGCGGCGTTCACGAGGTTTGCGTAGTTCTTCCTCAGCACGTTGACCAGGGATTGGCGGAGCCTGCCGACGCGGCTAAGCGCCTGGGCCTGGCGGGCCGCCATGTCGGCCAAGGATGCTTGCGAGCCCTCGAACAGGGACCTGTACATGTTGTTGTTCTGCTCGCCTGTATTCAACGTCTAGTCTCCTATGCAAACACCTATATTGGCACGTTCGCCTACCCAGTTTCGGCCCTCATGGCCTCTTCCGTACCGTGAGGTTACCGCCATCCGGCGATATCGTGCGGTCTCCTACTGTTCGGGGAGGTTGTATCTGGCTCCCTGGATCGCCGCCTGTACGGAGCCCTTCCCGTTCCCCAGGAGTTCCTCCAGGGCGGCAACCGATTGTCTCGCCTTCATGTCCAGTTCCGGTTCGGGTGTGACATAGTTCTGGTAGTACAGGCCGATGGTTGTGGACTGACTGGCACCTGCTTCCCTCATGTAAGTGTACAGCACGGGTGGTACTTCCTGTTCGACGCGCGCCCCCTTGAGAATGTTCCAGCGGTCGGATACTTCCTGGCTCTGCATCATCGCGGCGTTGTACAGGTTCCTGATGTCGTTGTAGTTTCCCAGGGCCTCCATCTCCTCCCGGGTGTACCTCAGGAGGACCTGGTTGCCTTTCAATATGTCCAGGTCCCGCTGGGCGTCGTCGAGTACCTGTTTGTATTTGCTCGCTGCGCTATTGTTCAAAATCACCTTTGTACCCACGGTGTCCTGGCTGATACCGCCGACCAGGAATGTCAGGAGTAGCAGAGCACCCACTCCGATAGCCGAGTAGTGCAGCCCGGTGTATCGGGTCCGGCGGTAGGGCCGGACCCCGAACACGCAGGCACCGCCCGCCGCAAGGACCCCGAGGAGCAGGTGCACTGGCGACCACGATCCCCCGATAAAGGGGCTCCCGGCGGTCACGGCGTACATCAAACTCAGCGACACCAGTGTCGGGAAGAGGAGAATCGTGACCTTTTCGGTTGAGTGCGTTTTTTCTTTCGTCGCGTAGGAGTCTCCGGGTTGTTGGCGCAGGGGGGAGTATCTGTCGGCTTTAACCGGTTTTCCGTGTCCCACTCCGCCGTACCCCATTGCCTCCAGTTCCCGCCACCGCTCTGCCCGTTCCTTGGCTTCGCGCTCCACGCGTCTGCGGTACAGCCACCCCTTTCCCGCGGTCATTTTAGCCGCCCCCGGTCACGTAGTCGTCGTAGGGGGTATCCTTGAGGTGCAGCAGCGGTCGCGGGTTTTTTATTCCGGCCCCGGGGATGTTCACCCGATACCACGCGTCGTCGTCCAGGGGGTCGTTGGCCGAGTATATGCGTTTCTTGCTGCTGACCGCCAGCTGTACCGGGTTGGCCGGTCTGCGGTCCGGGTTGTCGGTCAGATACTCACTATAGGCGGCTATGAGTTTCACATAGGAGTTGACACGGGAATCGGTGTTCACCACGAAACGCAGCACCGCTTTTTCGCTCGGAAGGGCCTTGAGGTGCAACCATCCGAAGAACCTCTCGATGTGCGACCACGCCTCCCTCCTGCTCTGGAATCTTTCGTACTCGAATATCGATCGGTATGCCGCACCTTTGCGCACTTCCCGGAGCTCGGCGTCGGGCTGGTAGAACACGCTGCTGCTACCGTTTGGTTCGAAGACCATGGCGTTGGTCGAAACGTTGGCGGACAGGTTGAGCCGCGGTTCCACGTTGAATATGCCGGAACTGGCGCAGTTAGAGCTGTGCATGAACGCCGCCAGGAGTCTCTGGGTTTCCACGTCGTGGTCGTAGTCCGTGGCCCCGGTCAGACCGATCCGGGCCGGCTCGATCCCGGATAGGAACTTGGTTCTGTTGAGTTTAAACTCGCTTATCAAACCGTTGTGAGGGTTCCCGGGGAATGCCTGCAGCACGTCCTTTAGTTGCTTGCACAACTCCCGGGTCACCCTCCAGTGCGCGGGTATGACTTCGCGCACGTCGCTGAGTTCCTCCTCGAGTTTCGTGGCGTACTTTAAGGATTCCAGGTGGCCTACCCACCAGCGAACCGATCTTTCCGGCAGACCGGATAGGGCGCTCAGGTGCGAAACGCTGATACCGGTTTGGGCGCTCTGCGCGTCGAGGTCCAGGGCGTCGAGAAGTTTGCCTACACCCAAGACGCCTTTTTTCGATATTTTTGGAAAGATGTCAGACAGGATGCGCGGATCCTCCAGGGATTCGTCGCGGAGTCTTCTTCCGCGGGCCGTGGCCCGGTAGCGAAGGGCCGGCGGCGAGCATCGCTTGGCGGGCTTTCCTGTGCGAATGTCTATGATCACCGGGTGTTGGTTGACCAGGAATCCCTTGCCCGTAAGTATGCCCAGGGTTTTGAGCGTTCCGGGGTAGCGGTCGTCCCAAGCTTGCGCCAGGGGCAGGTAGGTGCGCGGCACGGAGAAAACCAGCCGAAGAGATTCCAGCGCCCAAGGCGCGGGTGTGTCCATGCCGAAAGTTTCTCCGCGATTTTTGAAACTGGACGGGTTCACGTGACTTCACTGTCCGCGCACCGGACCGATAGTCACTACCCGTATTTCGGGGGCTAGTGCATGCCCGGCAGGCACATGCCCAGGAGAAGGGACGCATTGTGGGTCCTGCTTTTACCCTGCGCGCGGTACCCCAGGTCGCTGACGACGTTGCTCGTCACCCTCGACCAGGCGTCTTTCCCGATGGTTCGGTCGGAAAATTCTTTGCACATGCCGGCGGCGGAGAACAATATTTTCGACTCGAAGTTGACGTCCGGGAAGTCCGGGTCGATAGGCATGCACGGTAGACCGTGTCCGAACGCGCGGGCCAGTATGGCGCTCGCGGAGTTCATGGCGTCCGGGCCCTCTATGCCCGCGCATTTCAACGCACCCTGCCAGACGTCCATGTAGAATACGCTGGACCATAGTTCCAGGGCGACCGCCGCACTGACCAGATCGACGTCGGTGGCGAACTCGCAGGCAACCCCGACGTTCTCCGCATAGAAGTGGAATTTGTCCCTGACCTCATCCAGGTCGGCGCACCCCCCGCCCACGATCACCATCCCCGTTTTGTAGTCCCCGTTCGGTCCGGGAAACGGCAAGTTTTCCGGGTTCACCGGGTACTTGTCGTGTATCTTGCGGTAGACTCGCATCCAGGTCTCGTCTTTTTCCAACAGTTCGAGGACGCCCTCGACTATGGTGTTCGGTACGGCGTCTGCGCCCCTATTCATGGCGAAAACGCTGTTCGGCCCGTGTGCGCCTTCGGTCCCGGGTTTACGGGTTTTGTCGTCCATGCATAATACTCTAAATGCCGCCGTCCGGTCCCAAAGGAGGACCGAGGGCTGTCGACGCCTACGTGGCGTTCCGATAATATGACCGTGAACAAAGCGCGTTTTACTGCCATTCCCGCCGCCCGCAGCTCGGCGAAGGTTCTGCGCATTCGCCTGTTTCTAGTGTTTACGGTACTGGGGATAACCTGTTTATCGGGGATTTTCGCCGGGTACTCCTACCTGTCTTTCGAACCGGAATACGTGGACGTCTACGCAGCGGTGCCCCTAGCTAGGGCGGAAGCCACCGTGGTGGCCGAGGCGTTCATGAACGGTACCATGTACAGCGTGTCGGTGACGAAAAACATGGCCGCCACGTTCGCGGAGACGAAGTTCACCAAGATAGACAAAGTGGGTCCGATCGTTTGGGCCGGCTTTGAGCGCAAAAATTCCATAATCCCCACCGTTGACAAGCATACGGTAGAGATCCACAGGTTCGTGTACGTGCGTCCGATCACGACCGTCGTCGACGGTCAATCCTTTGAGAGTGTGCAGCAGATGACGTTGCACATCCTCATGTACATACCGTTGTACGACGATGTCCGCTACCCTCCGGCCCTGGCGGCGCTGCCCTCCATCGGCGGCGGGGAGATATTCCAGGTAGAGGAGATACTGGACTACTCGGACCAAGCGACCTCCTTGTCCACGGAGGTAGTGGTCAAACTGGAGGCCTGGGGAAAGTACTGGGCCGAGGGCAACCAGGCAGGCCTCAAGGAGGTCTCGGGTGACGACGACCGGGAATCCACCAGATACGCGCATCTAGGGGGCTATACCCTGGATTCCCTAGAGGTTATGGGTCTTGTGGTAGGGCGTGGCGGCACTATTAACGTCGTGAGAACTAGGCTTGTACTTATCGGCGCCAACGGGTCTATACTGAATACAGATATGGACGTCACCGTGACAAAGGCAGACACAGGTCTACCGGAAGTGGTAGGTTGGGGTCCAGCAGGAGCAGGCGTTCTAGCGCTTGAAGACGTAAGGCTCGGCGGCTAGAACCGCCAGTCACCTAATACATGGAGAACAACAAAAACATATGACACAACTATCACAGTCCCTAATACCGACAGCAGACCCGGCTTGCGAGTTCACCGCGACCAATTTCGAGTGCGAGGACAGCGGCAAATTCAAGGATCGACTAGCGAAAGATTTAGAGGGCATATGGGGGCCGATCGTAACGATCTTCCGCGTTATCGCAGTCCTGTTCTTCGTTAAGCAACTTTTCTCAATATACAAGAACATAGTCGCCCAGAAGCACGTCGACGCCGCCAAGTCCTTCGGCTACCTAGTATTGGGCACATTCCTCATGTTCGACATAGGCAATACCATTTGGATAGCCTTCAGCTTCAAAAACCTGGTCCAAACCCTCATCAAGCGGGTCGGCGAGATACTCGGTAACAAAAAGATAGATGAGCCGTCCTAAAGAATCGGTAACACCCTGATATGTCTAGCGGCCCGTTGATGTTGGCGGCGACAGATACCCTGAAAACCCCCCCTATGCGCATCGGCAAGATAAGCGAGAATTTCGTCCTGCCGCGGGCCGTGGAGGTAAAGAAGGTGCTGGCTGTGGGAGCCGGTCTGGTATTGGCGTTTCCCTTTTTCGTATTTATCGGCCTGCTCCCTTTTATCGGCCACACGCTACTGGTGCTGTTGTTGACGGAAATCGCCGGGGGTTTCGCCGGGTTACTGGTGGTTAGCTGGTCGCCGCTGAAAGGGGAATCTTTCTCCAAATGGCTGGGATTGGCCTCCTCTTCGAAACTGTCCACAAAAGTGCGCATACGCGGCCGGGAAGCAAAAGTATACATAGGGATAGCGCCTTTACCCTATTCGGCCGCGGGAAAGGTGCGCATCCAGGGCGCCGCCGTGAACGTCGTACCCGGCAACTTCGACGAACGCGGCGTCCCTGTGAAAAAATCCGGGCTCAAAGCCAACTAGACGCCCGCCGCCGACAATCGTTTCCCGTCAATACTACCACTGCAAGCGGGTCGCCGCACAGTAATCCGGCATGGTCTTAGGTAAGCGCAGTATACTGGTGTTGTCGGGCCTCGTGTCCGGGCTGCTTCTTTCCCTGATCGTTCTTTTCGTATCCTCCCCCTCCGACACCCTGGACCTGGCTTCCGTGCAAGCCTTCAAGGAGGAGGCCGCCCGGTGCTACGAGGACAAGAACCCCCCGCAGTGCTACAACGAACTAGTGATAAGTAAGGCGCCGGTCTACGGGGTAGAGGCCTCGGTTCGGGGCTTCATGGAGTTCATAGACGCGGACAACGGCACCATAAAAGAGCAGTGTCACCGTAGTGCGCACTACCTCGGCGAGTACGCCGGAGAGACCATACCGGTAGTCGACGACGCCCTGGCGGCGGGCGGCAGTTTCTGCCAGTTTGGCTACTATCACGGGGTCATAGAAGGATACGCCCGGGTGTCGGACAAGTTGTGGGAAGAGCTCCCGCACCTGTGCGGCAAGATAACCAAGGACACCGGGAGCACGGTTTACGGGGAGTGCATGCACTCACTCGGCCATGCCGTGGTCACGCGCACCAAGTACGACATTCCCGAAGGACTGGACAGGTGCCTGCTCTTGCCGACCTACCGGGAACGCACTTCGTGCGGAACGGGGATATTCATGTCCTGGTCCAACGAACTGGATCGCAAAATAAATTCCGGCAAATCGTTGTCCGCGGAGTTCACGCAGGTGCCCAAAGACTCCCGCTGGGACATGTGCCCCTCGGTACCTGAGACCATGACCGAGCCGTGCGTGCAGTTCTTCGCCGAGACGACCTCGATGACCATCCAAGGTCTTTTGAAGTACGTCAAGTGGTGCGAAGCCGAGTTCCCGTCCCGATCGGAGGTGATCTCCAGCTGCTATAGGGGGATAGGCAGGGTGTCCGGCGGAGAAGCGGGTTTCGCGAAGGTGGGCGGATGGCCGGGGGTGATCGCCCTGTGCACGGACAACGAGTCCCCAGTGCACGTGGACGAGTGCACGTCTGCGGCCTACAGTACGGCTTCAGGATTTTTTGCCGGCAAGGACATGTACACCCCGGCCTGCGCTGCCTGGGGCAGCGACCCCCGGAAAGAGGTTCAATGCGGGTACATCAAGAGTATCTACGAGCATGTGAACAAACAAGTAGTTATCGGCGAGTAGCCCTCTACTCCCAGCCTATGTCCGTGGCCCGCCGGACGACCATCCCCGTACCTTCCAGGAAAGAGTTGAGTTGTTTTACCGCATCCCGGGGTTTATTGTTGAGAGCTTCGCAACCGGGATTCCGCACCTGGGCGCACGCCCGCCTCTGGGTCATGACCGCACCGAACCTCGGCGAACCGCCTTCTTTTAGGTACATCCTGGCCAGATTAGCCCATTGCGCCGCCTGGATCCCGTCCCTGCGGTATATCTGTGGCAGCACCACCCCTTCTTCGTCCCATACCGCTCTGCCCAGCATCGCCGTGGTCCATCCGTTGGCGCACGTTCCCGGGCCTTTTACTGGACAACCGTCGGCCGACGCGTTGGCCCACAGAGGGGTCATGGCATTCTTCCGGTAGCCCCGCAGCCACTCCAGGGATTCGTCGGGCGTGCCCCAGCCGGGTTCCAGATCGATGCCTCCGACATATTTTATGCGCGTTTCACCGGTTTTGCTCAGCAAGTTCACCATCAGGGCCCAGTCGCGACCCCAAGTCTCCGCGGGTGTTTCCTCGGATAATTTGTAGTTGCTGGTGGCCACCACTACCGTCCAGTTTTGCCGACTGCAGGTTTTCAAACCGTCCCCGTAGGCCAAGGTCAAGTCGATCAGGTCGGAGTAACTGTGGTGTTCCTCCTCCGACCCGAAAGACCGGGTGCCGCCCTCAACCTGTTTACCGTAGGCCAGCACCACTACGCCGCCCCCGCTTTCGGCGCCCTCGCAGCCGAGGATTCGCGCCCGGTTTTTCGCGTCGTCCTTGTCCGCAAAGGACATGTATCTGCTGGTGCCGGCCGACCCCGGGTCGTCGTAACGTCCCGGGACAACCAGCCACAACGAAACCAGCCCCAGGATGATGACCCAGGACGCACGCCTGCTCGGGGAGCCTGAGAGCCGCGACCAGAGACTCGCGCCGCATTCTCGGACTTTCCCGCCCATCTCCCCCACCTCGATGGCCTTAACGTCGGGGGATTACGAAACCATCGGTGTACAGCGAGTCGATGATCACGTACGCCTTCTCCGGGTAAATCGGACCTTCGAGCAGGTGGACCACGGCGGTTACCGTCTTGTTCCTCGTGAATTTCGGCAGGCAGGAGGCGGGAACACTCAGGGTCACCCGACGTCCGGACTTTACCGTGACTTTGCATCCCGCGTAGACGCCCTGGCGGTCACCCATAGAGGACTGGTTCACGTAAACGTAGTCACCGTCGGAGGAGTTCAAGGATAGGGTGATTTCGTCATCTCGGCCCAGTCCGTAGACGGAGGCCTCCACATTGAAAGCATCTCCCTTCAGGTAGATGCGCACTTTCCGCAGATCCGCCTTGCCGTACTCTCCGTCACCAGGCACGTCCTTGAAGGTTAGGGGCGGCGCGGGGGGATTCGCGCCCGCGGAAACGCTCGCCGTACAGGCGAGCAGGCACAGGTGGGCGAGCAGGACTGCGGCGAGGAATTTGGCCCCCAGACCAGGGGCGGCGCGCCTTGATACGGGGGGGTTTGCGGCGCCTGATGCCATATGCTAACTATGCAGTATCGTGGTCGTCCAGCATACATCCGCCCGGTCGTCGTCCATGCCGTAGACGGATGCGGGCGCCCGGGAGGCATGCGGGCACTGTGTCTGAACATGAATTGGTCTCCTCCCACTCCCGACCAACTCGTGACGATCCCCGGTCCGAGAGTCACGGGGTTCGCCGTGAGCGATCTTGCGGCGACCGCGGCCGCGGATGCGTGGCGTACGCTCAAGAGCGTTTGGTGGGCGCTCGCCCTCCCTTGGCTGGTGTTCTCCGGGGTGTCGTTGGCCGCCGTCGAGTACGTATCGAAAGACCCGGCCGCGGTGCAACTAAAGAGCGCCTTAAACGATCTCCAAGAGATCAACGCCAACGGCGCGACCAAATCCCAGATAGAAGAACTGACGGACACCATAGGGAGCATAGATTACAGTGGTTTGTTCGTAAAAATCCTGGCCTGGGGTATACCGCTGGCCCTGGCCTACGTGGCTATAGTCTCCTTCACCACCACGGTCGTCGTCCTCGAAACCCGTCGCCTGCGAGGGGAAAGGGGCGGCAGCCGACGGGATTCCTTGCGCGCCGCCCTGGGGCGCACCCCGTCCATGGTGCTGGCGTACCTGTACGTCATCGCACTTCCGGTGGTACTCGTTTCGCTTGCCGCCGCCGTCACCGCGCTCACCGGCAATTTTGCTCTCACCGCGCTAAGCATACTCGTGGGTCTGCCCTTGGGGTTGTGGTGGGTGGTGCGCAACGCGCTGGTCGGGGTCTCCGTTGCCACGAGTGCCGGCTTCGCAGAACCGGCCGGCAAGGCCTCGCGGGCGGTAAAGGGCCGTTGGTGGGCGGTGGCGATAAGACTGTTTCTCACCAGTCTGTCCCTTCTCATGGTCTCCGCGATAGCCGCAATTCTGGTGGACGTTGGGGAGCTAGCCGTCTCCTCGGGCATACTGGTGCTGTTGCTGGCCCAGCGTCTGCTGACCACGTTGATCGGTACCACTTGGACGGCCTCGGTCCAGCTTGCGATGCTCGACGCGCTCGCCAGGGAGAACGGGTCAAACTGACACTCTTGCCCCGCCGCGGGTGGGTACGCGCCGACAGTATAAACGTATCAAACAACCCAACCACCACGCCCCGAAAGGAACGGTGATGGACACTACCATGAAACCGGCCGCGGAGGCCACCAAGAACTACTCATCGAAATTTCCCTGGCTTACTTCAGCGACGGAATCGTTGCTGCCGCAGGAATGTTTCCCGCACGTAGTTTCGCGGAACACCAACTTGCAGATGTACACGACAGTGCTGCATCGCACCGACCAGTGTGTCTACCGCGACAACAATCGGGCTCAACTATACTATGAGCACGTCGACGAGGCCCGCCCCGCTTACCTTTGTTCGTGCATGTTCGCCGCCGGCGCAGAAAACCCCGGCGATTTCGAATTTTCGCGAACCCTTTACGTCCTGCGACGGTACTACGAGTCCCTGGACGCGTCTCTCCTGCCCGACAGGTACGGAAGCGACGCGGACTTCCCGGCATTCAAGGCCCTGGCCGTAAGGTACCACAGGGACATGGTCGGGAAGATGGGGTTTGCGGGGGTGCCCCTGCAGTCATCGATCACGGAGCATCGACTCGACCCGCGTCTGGAAGGTATCAGAAGGAAACTTTGCGAGAGATGGGACAGGGCGGAGGAAGACCACCCCCTAAACCCCGCGCAGGTCGCCGAAAACTCCATGCGTTATGCCGCCAGGTATTTTGTCTGGAAACGACTGAACCAGGTCGAGTCACGGAACGTACCCTACGCGATGCACAACCACCTGAATGCTCTGGTGGGAAAGTGGTTGGCCAGACCGGTAACCACCAGCTTACTGGACGAGTTCTTCGCCCCGCACGCCGCTGCTTTGCGCGAAGATTCGCGCAAGGTGACCACGCCTTCGTTCTCTACGGACACTTTGAGGTCCCTGGATAGCGAGTGGGCCGTGCACATGCTCCAGACCACGATGGTCGCGTGCCACATAGGGTCCCCTACCATGGAGGCTTTCAATGCGTGCAAGGGTCCCCGTCCGTTGCTGTTATGGTACGGCATACGCGCCCGCGGCCAGCAGGTGGCGTGGGGCGAGTACCCGGGACTGGTTCTCAAGTGGCTGCAAGCCAGCGGCGAGGATCTGGATCCCCAGGGCTTCGAGTGCACCAAACCCGGCGGCCTCGTGGTACCCATATGCGAAAATCCTGGTTTGGATTCCGTGCAGTGGTCTCTGGCTTTGAAACTTTGGGAGGAGTCCTTCGTTTCGGCCGCCAATGGCGTCACGAATCAAGAGCCGACAACCCAAAGTCCGCTCAAGGACCAGAAAGTCGCCATAGACGCGGCTAGGCACATGTGACGTGCCACGGCGCGTCACCGCAGTTCATGCAGCATCACACAGGCGTCCGCTTCGCGGGCGCCTGTTTGCATGTATGTTCGCGACACCTATCCTTTTCCCTTGTATGCGGGCGTTTATGTGGGCGTTCCGCACATTATCTAACCATGCCCTCAAAACCCTTGCTTGTAGGCTTTTTTTGCGCGGGATTGTTCGTCTCCGCGTGCGGCGAGGAGGAGTTTCTCCTTCCATCTTTCCCCGCCCCCGCCTGCCCGGGTTACGGGTCAACTCCGCTGGCTGACGCGTACGACCCGGCCGCGCCCTTGCCCGTGGAAGTGGCCAGGGAACTGATAGGTTTGACGGAGGACGAGGCGGCGATCTGCGCGGCATCCCTGGGATGGTCCTTCCGTGTAGCGGTCAGGGACGGGGAACCTCTACCCCTGACCAAAGATTACGTGGCCAACAGGGTCAACGTGTCCGTGGACGACGGCAAAGTAAGCGAGGTGTACGTGGGATGACGAAAGTATCGGTGGTCGTGCCGGTTCACAACGAGAGCCTCATACTGGAGGATACCGTCTCGTCCTTGCACGGCATGCTTTCCGCGAGGTTTCGGGACTACGAGATAGTCCTGGTGGAGAACGGTTCCACGGACGGGACCAAAAGTATGTGCGAGTCTTTCGCCCTCGCCGCCGCGAACGTGACCGCGTTGTCGCTGCCCGTGGGCGACTACGGACTCGCCTTGCGTCACGGCATCACGGAGAGCGGATACGACAAGATCATAGTGTTCGACGCCGATTTGTACAGCGGGGATTTCGTAGACGACGTGCTCCGCCTGCTGGCCGCGGAGGCGGACATCGCCGTGATAGTGGCCTCCAAGAGGAACAAGGGCAGCGTCGACTCGCGGAGCGCCTACCGGAAACTGGGGACCCTGCTTTTGAACGCGCTGATGCGCACGGCGTTCGGACTGAAAGTTAGTGATACCCACGGTATGAAGTTTCTCGACAGGGGAGCGCTAGGCGACGAGTTGAGCGCCACCCGGGAGGCCGGGTCGTTGTACGATACCGCCCTGATTTTGCGAGCGGAACGAAACGGCAAGAAGGTCAGGGAGGTTCCGTGCACCGTCCGGGAGATGCGCCCCCCGCGCACAAAGTACGCGATCCGCGCCCTGCAGACCCTGTACTATCTGGGGAAATTACGGGTACGAATTATGGGTGAGAAAAGGTCCCCCGCCGCCTTGTAGTGGTTGCCCGGGCCCGGTCTCTAGCGGTTCTCGACGGCCTTTTCCCGGTCGGGGAAAAGGAAGGTTCCCAGGCCCTTCTCGGATCTGCTCTGGATGTACACGATTCCCGGGCCGGTTAGTTCTAGTACCATTCCCTCACCCGTAAGCACGGAGGCCGCCAGGCTGGAGAGCGGGCCGCTGCGCGTAGGCATGCCCTGGCTCCAGGCCACGATGTGTCCGGTGTCCACTATTAGTTTTTGGCCGTCGGCGAGTTCGAACCTCTCCAGTCCGCCGTAGGACGCGATGAGCACCACTCCGTCGCCGCGGCAGTTTATGGCGAACAGTCCCTCGCGCATAATGATTTTCTGCATGTTGGTCATACCCACGGATACTTCCACCGTTGGCTCGTGCCCTAGATAGGAACCGCTTTGCACCGTTATCGGTCCGTCGGCTCCCAGGTCCACTACGGCGATGTCCCCCGGAAAATTAGGTCCCGCCGCCACCCATGCCCCTTCTACGGCCGCAGTGTACTTGCCTTGGAAAAACTTTTCCTCAACCAACAGTTTTCTGGCAACGCCGCCGATTAGCCCACCGGACACCGAGCTACCGACAGAGATCCCGCCGCTCATAGCCACCATGGATCCTTTCTCCAGGTACACCGATTCCCCGGCGCTAAGGGTCACGTAGGCAAGGGCGTAAGACGGCCCGGAAGAGATGCGGAAATTCATACCCACATTATAGTAACACCGGGGCGCTATTTGTTGCGCTTCATTCTGGCGGCAAGCAGTCTTCGCGCCCTCGCCGTCAATAGCCGCGGGATTGCCACGAAGATCCGGGCAATTTTCCTGTGAAAAATCCCCACCCCGGCGATAAGCCCGCCCGCCAGTCCCGCTGCGAGCGACTCCGCTAGATAGCCGTTCGGTAGATTGTCGCCGGAGACGTCCCACAATCCCCAGCACAGGAACAGGAGAACGTAAAACGTCACAGTGGCCGCCCCGGCGAGGATTGGACGAAACGTCATCCTCAGCACGGCGTTCAGGTAGGCGGGTCCAACCAGCAAGATGTACACCACGGCTAACGACAGGAAGTTAAACCAATTGTAGGAGACCTTCATCGCAAGCATGGCCGCGACAGGGAAGATAAGCAGCCCTGCGAGAAATTTCAGCAATCCTCTGACCGGGAACCGGGAACCATCCTGTCCGTCGGGGGAGGGCTTCTCCGGGACCTCTACTTCCACAGAGCGTCAACCCTGCTGGGGGACAGGACGGAAACCCTACCCGGAAGGAAGAGGGGGCCCATGTACGAGCTGGCGGGATCGCTGGGATCGTACAACGCGGCCACCGCCAAGTATACGCCACCCGGGCTGCCGATTGCCCGTAGGCAGGCCTTCTCCCGGGCCAGGGCGACGCTGCTGGCGGTTTTTATGTCGGCTTCGTATTTCTTTACGGCGTTGATCAGGCTGCCGCCTGCACGGGCGACGATGGTCAGCTCTTTTACCACGACCGGCAGAATCTTCTCTATGTGTTTCTTCTGTTTAGACAAATTCGCCGCACCCGGCCTGCGGCAGAGGTTCGCCCACGCCTTGGCGCTCAATGCTCGTCTTTTCTCCAGTTTTTCGTAGGCAGCCAACAGGGAACGCGGCCGTAGGCCGGGTGCGAATGTTAGCGCACTGTCCAGACTGCTGCCGCTGCGGAGTATTCCCATGAGCGCGGTAGCGTCGTCTCGGGTGCATCTGGTCTTGCTGTTGCCGGGTTTGCCGATATGCTGCTTTAGGGCTTGCACGAACGCGTTCTCCTCGCTGGGCGTCATAGGGTATCCCGTGCCGCCGGGCCAAGTGTTCCACATTTTGCGCATACACGGCACTGTCTACAACACGGCGTTATGTCGTGCCTGTTGATCTAGCGGTGTTGACTAAACCGTGCTACAAATATACCATTAATCACAAGGGTACGCACTAGTGCGGGTATATCGCGCCCCGGAGGGTTTCGCACTTACTGGGTCTGGGCTAGCGACCGCATGACGTCCTCCGGGAGGAAGTTGGCCACACGTATTGGTTTTTCGGGGTTACCCACGCCTTCATCGTGCAGTCCCAGTCCCTGGAGAATGTACGCCAGTTCGGTGCGTAGCACCAGCAATTCCCCCGGGGAGAGGTCCGGGTAGGAGGAAGTGAACAGTCCGGTCAGGGCGTCCAGCCACGCGCTCAGGGGCACGCGCATATCCGACTCGAGCGCCGTACGGATGCTCTGGGCGGGGTTCGTTCTCTGCGAGTTCTCGGTTACCGCGGAGAAGTGCCCCGACACGACTTCCGTGGCGAGATCCGCCCTCATTACCGTCACGCGTCCTCTTTCCGGTATGCGTAAGGTGTCCAAAAGTCCGCCGATCCGTAAAAGTATTTCGTGTTCCTCCCGGTCCGTCAAGCCGAAGGAGGCGGACAACGTACCCAGGATGGTGTTGATCCAGTGGTGCCGCCCTGTACCGTATTGTTCATCGCCGCCGTCCAGTGGATCGCCGTCCTCGTAGTGGCCGTTTTCCGGCCAGGTTTCCTCGGCGAGGATCTCGCCGTCATGCTCGTTCATAGTCACGGTTAACTGTGTCCGACCGGGGTGTTTGCGCCCTCATCCTCGAACTCCGTGGCGCCCGGTGCGGTCTTTATCTCGCACGCATCGGTGGTGCAGAAGCGTTCCCCCGCGGCGTCCACCCCGGTCCCCAGCGTACCGGCGTACACAGGGGTGAAGTCTATTTTTCGCAGCTTTCCGCAGTATTCATTGTAGTCCTGCAGGCTTATGGGGGAGTATGGCATCTGGGGATAGGCGGTGGTGGACGAGGGGAGAAAACTCACGGTTTTGAGCTGTCCCTCGAACATGTGTAGCACCGTCTCGATGTACTTGCCTTCGTTGACGGGGTCGAAACTAACCGTGACGCTGACCGCGTTGTCCGACCAGTGGCGTTGGCTCACTGCCGCCAGGTTCATCTTCTCCCAGATGGTCACGTCTTTTTCCGATCTTTTTTGACTGGTTTTGACCGGAAAGTAGACCACTTTGGTGGAGGAACTGACCACGTCGTCTTCCACGGTGTATCCGCCCGCCGCGAACAAAGGAACCATCGGGTCCTCCGCTGAGAATCGTATTGCCCGCAGGTAGGTGTTTCCGCCCGGCGCCCAGTGCACCCCCGGGGTAGATCCGGCCAGTATGGATACCGATCCCGACGGTTTAACCGTGGTGGTCTTGACCGACTCCCTGATGCACAGCCATTCGGAGTAGACTTTGTCCCATTTGTTTACCGTGGCGTAACCGGCATCCATCCAACTTATGAGCGCCGGTAGGCCTGCGTTGTCGGCAAACTCCGCTATCCCGGATATCGAGGTGCCTATTCGTCTGTTGCGCTGCATAATGGAGTTGGTTTTGGCCCAGTGTGTGGGCACCAGGGTGACGGTTTTTGCGTAAAGGTAGGCGAATTTCAGGGTCCTGGTGAAGTCTTCCACCGAGGTGTGCCTGTTGAGAAAGCATTCCACCAAGGTGCATAGTTCGTAACTCTCCAGTCCCTGTTCCGCGCAAGGGTTGAATCCGGCGATCCTGTAGTCCTTGTCGTTGGGAGGGTCGACTAGTCTACCATGTTTACGGGCCAGGTCCAACCATATCAGTCCCGGTTCCCCGTTGAGGGCTATGCCGGGCACCACCTTAGCGTAGTCGTCTCCGGGTGAGACGATGATGGAATTGTTGCTCATCCAGCCCCAGCCCGGGTTCTCGGTGTCGTACGAATTGCGCTCCGGGAACCACTCGGGGTCCTTGAGGTGGATGAAGACGTCATCCGCCTTGTTGCCGAGGGCTATGAGCGCGGACCGTCTAACGTTGCCCGCAACCACGCATACCCCTATGAGATTGGCGATGTCCACGATGATCTCGGTGCCGACCTTCTTGCCTACGTTGCTGCTGAGGGTCCTGCGCAAGGCGGTGTGCAGACGGATAAGCGGTTCCGGTCCCGACGATGTCCCGCCGAACCCCCGGATGGGCAGGCCCTCCGCCCTGATCTGCGAGTAGTCGAACTCCCACACCGGCTGTTTTGCCAGAAGGTAGGAGTCTAGAATCTTCTCCACCGAGGAGACCCAGCCTTCTCTCGAGTCGGGGATGACGTAGGTTTGGGGGAGCTGTTCGGGGGCGAACACCTTAGTCTCCCTGGATGCCATGAGGGTGTCAAAGCCCACCCCGATTCCCAGCATGCTGGCCTCCATGAGGAAGCAAAACGGTTCGCTGGGGGAGACGTCGTACTCCCCTGTGCTCACAAAACTGCAGTTGTTCAGGGCCGCCGAGTTGTGCTGCTGCATGATGTAGTCGGTACCCATCATCCATAGACCCCTGCCGGGCGGCAGCCACTTAAAGGTGTACATCCTCTCGAAGGCCTCTTTGGCGGACGCCGTGGCCTGTTCCTCGTTCCAAGGTAGACGGTTCGCCAGGGCGTGGTTCTTCTGTATGGAGTACATGCCGTTTATGACCCTCGTACACACGTCCGTCCAGTTCTCCTTGGACCCGTCGGCTTTTAGTCTGGAGTAGGTTCTGATGAACGTTATCTCGCCCAGGGCGTTTCCGCCGGCATCGGGGAAACCGAAATCGGGACTCTTGGCCGCATACTGGGCTATGAAGGACGCCGGTAGTTTGAAAGAAAAGTTTGTTGATGCTGCCATGTTGCGCTACTCCTGTAGGTGCGTTCTACTGTTACCAGTCGGGCGGTTACGGCACGTACTGTACATACAGTAAGTGCTGACCGCGCCCCGCCAAAACACTTACAAGGCCAAAGGGTTCACCAAGTCTACCACGAGCAGCATCAGGGCGCACACAACGTAGGCACCTACCACGAACGCACTGATCATCCCCACGAGTCTTGGGCTGAAGGGACCCGGGTTTGGTACTCCGCGCATGCGGTATACGCGTGTTCGCAGGGATTCGAGCCAGACCAGCACGATTCTTCCCCCGTCAAACGGTAGGAGAGGCAGCGTGTTGAACACCGCCAGGGAGATGTTGATGGCCGCCAGCACGCTCAGTAGCATACCGAGTCTTTGGCTCAGGGAGGAGTCGAGTGTCCCGATCCCCGCGCCCAGTCTGCCCAGACCCACGGGGCCCAGCAGATCGGGATCCTCGGAGGTGTCGCCGGTGACGGCTTTCTCGAAGGAAGTGTAGACGGTCACGGGGTACTTTAGCAGCACGCCGGCGGTCCATATCGCTGTTTCTTTGAAGACGTACGCGGACTCGCTTACCGGGTAACGCCGCACCCGAGATAGGGGGGTTAGCCCCAGGTAGCCCCTGCCGGGGATGTTGGGGTGCTCTGCTAGCGTTATCGAGACGGATTTCCCGGCCCCTTCACTGCTTACTACCACCATGCTTACCGTGTCTCCGGGCGCGTAGTCTTTCATGATCTTTACGAGATCGTTCCAGTCTTCGATGGTCTTCCCGTCTACGGAACGGATGACGCTACCCTCGGTCACCCCGGCCGCAAACGCCGGTCCGTCGCCGGACTCCGCGCAGTCGACCTGGTCCATCACCGCGCATTTGGAAACCTTGTCGATGGTGGACGTATATTCATCGACCCCGATGGCCGAGAGGGACACCACGGAGAGGATCAGCGCCAACAACGCATTCAGCGTGACACCCCCGATGAGCACCACCGTTTTCGCAAACGTTTTCATGTCCCTGAACAACGTGTAACCCGGCTCCCGCACGCCCAGACCGTCCTGGTCCATTCCCTCGATCCAGACGTACCCGTAAAGGGGTATGAGTTTGAAGGTGTACAGGGTGTTGTTGCGGGTATACCTGGCCAAGGTGGGCCCGAAACCAACAGAAAAAGAACTCACTTTTCCTTTGTACATGCGCGCGGCGTACATGTGCCCGGCTTCGTGCACCGCTATGGATATACCTACGCCCGCCAGCATAAGCACCAGAAACAGCATCCCCATGCACCGGACAGTGCGTTTAAGGTGGCGTTTGTAAAGAAACTCGGCCGCCCACCTACTCTACAATTATTCGAGTTTTCCCGGATTTTTTCAAAGATACTAGGATTTCTTCCAGTTTGCCGTATTCTTCCTTGTTTACCCGCACCATGGTTTCCCACCCGTCTGCGATTTTTCGCGGACCGTAGACCGTGCCCGGCCAAGCGGACGTATTTGGCGGGGTTTTGCGTCCGGTCCTCACTATCAGCATCACACCGAAAGGCGGCAGACCATCCTTGCGGGCGTTGAGCCACGCGTCCTTGATGCAGGGTATGAAATCGCGTTTGCGTATGCTTTTCAAAACCGGATCAGCGTCGCCCCAGTGGAGTATGACTACCTCCCCGCCCCGTCCGGCGGATGCCAGGATCCGTGTTATGCCCGCCACGGGGTTTTGTCTGGAAAGTCCGGCTGAAGTTTGTACTACGTTCTCGAATCCCGGCACCACCAGGCGCACAGGTTGTCCGCCGATCGTCTCCAAGTCTTTAAGTTTGACGATTGTGTGCTTCTTGTAGGTGTGCCGGAGCCTTTCCGCTCCCCAGCCCGCCCACAGGAAACCCTTGGAACCGCAGGTAGGGCAGGGGTCCTTGCTGGGATGTTCGCAGTACGTGTCGTCGCATACTTGGCACTTTGCCGGTGCCTTGCACCGGGCGCACAGACGTAATGAATCATGGTTGTCGGCCACTATGTAACTAGTCAACCGGGTATCTTTCATGATCTTTTCCACAAGAGGAGGGTTTCTGGTCAGACTGGGGTGTAGTTGCGATCGGTTGATGGTGACTATGTTCGGCCACAGTTTGGTGTACTTGGCAACAGGAAGGATCTTGCCGCCCTGCAGCGACTGGCAGCTAGGGGAACTGGTTATGAAGGTCAGTGAACATTTATGAAGTTCCGCCCTGATCTTGGCCACCTGCCTGCTGTGGGTGTAGGGGACGCTGGCTTCTCTGTGACCGGGGTGCTCCTCGTCGACGACCACGATACCGTCAAGTTGGCGCGCCGAGTACAATCCCGCCGTCCGGGTACCCACCCCGACGGCAACTGTGCCGCTCCTCCAGCCGTTCCAGGCACCGGCTCTGGCCTTGGAGTCGAGCCTGGCGGCACCCGATACGAACTGTGCCAGCACCTCCTCAACCATCTGCACCGTGGGGCAGATCACGAGAACCTGTCCGCGATTTTTCACTCGCGCCACCTCCAGCGCTGCGAGTCGTGACGACACGCTAAGGGGCGCCTTCAACACCACACGTTCCCTCCAGTTGGTTTCGCAGACGGGCAGAGAGTCCGTATCGGATTCACGTAACACCAGTTCACCGGCATCCAGGGGCTCGCTGTTGCGATTGGAACCGGGGGACACCCTGCGCGCCACCTGCGCGAAGGTGCAGTAGTGGGCCTTGGCTATTTTTTCTGCTGCGGTTAAGTCGACCGGATCGACCCTCGACCCGTGGACTTTGATTATACTCTTTATGGCGCCTTTGCACATCCCGCCGGGTCCTATGACTAAACCGTGTCTCTCACTCTTACCGAAGGGTACGGTTACGGCGTCACCAGTGGAGCACGCTACGCCGGGCGGTACGCTGTAGGTCAGCGGTCCCAGTCCCACCACATCGTCCACCAGTACGCTTACCCGTCGAAGAGTGTTCCCTGTCACAGGAAAGATTATGCCCGCGACTATTCAGGGGACATTCGTCGCCGGGCACTCACTCCATCTCAATGAATATGCATTCCCCCGGGCAGGCTTCCGCGGATTCCACCACATCGTCCAGCAGGTCTTCGCTGACATCCGCGAGGCCGCCGCTCATGCGCAAAGCCGGCTCACTTCCCGCACCCGACTCACCGAAACGGTTGACCCACCGCTCCTGCTTGACGTAGGCGAGCCCGTCGTTGTGCATCTCGAATATTTTCGGACATATCTCCGCGCAGATCCCGTCCCCGGTGCACAAGTCCTGGTCTATCCATACTTTTATGCCCATACCTAGTACAGTGGGGCCTGCACATGGGGCCTGCACATAGGTGGACGATTGTTTGCCCGGCCCAAAACCCTACCTGAGGGGCAAGGTGGACGCAGCATCCCTTGCTTTGAGCATCCTCCACCGAGTGTCGGGTTTTGGCTGCCGTGGACGGTTCAAGTTGTGTCTCGCTACGATCCCCATTCCCAAGTCGAGGTTCCCGGCTGCGGTTTTTCCGCCGACGCCAAGATCGTCAACCTGTTGGCCTACTTCAATCGTTTCGGCTGCCGGACCCGGTATTCCTGCCAAGGCGTCAACCCGTCGACGGTCTACAGCGACCGCGCCGCCAACATAGAAGAACTTAAGGCTGCTGGCCATACCTGCGACATTGATCCTCGCGACCCGCTAAGCGACACCCGGGCCAGATTTATCCCGGGGATGGTTTGAGTCCGGACCCCACCCAAGCAAGGTGAACCAAACCACCGGGGGTAGTTTTCCTACATCCCAAGCAGGTATGTGCCACCGAGATGCAGCAGATTTGCAAGCGGTGGCGAGTATAAAGCCAGCATAATGGCGTGGTTGGGGGCGTGGATTACCCCGACGATCCCAGCCATCACCCAGCTTCCGATCGCGGTGAACAATGCCGCCCCTCCGCTGCGCCCGATCACCCGGTGTTTTTCTCGGCCCAGGACCTGTTATACGGTTCGCTCAAGGGGGACCGTCAAGCAAAAAGCTGGGGTAGAATAATTGGTGATTTCTTGGGCACCGAGTCTTGATGTGTTCTATCGGCCCATCGGTTGATTCCAACAAATTCCTCTCCACCACTTCGGCCGGCAACCCGCATCCAGGTTCCAAGCATCTGGTGTACTCTACTGCACCCATGTACGTACTCATGTCCGTCTGACGGTGTTTACCACAACATGTTCGGGCCTTCTTATGCCTCCCGGGTTCGCCGCGCACGACGGAACCCCAGAACCCTAAGAAGGCCGCCAGTGTTATGCGCATACCCCACAGTGCCCCTCGCGCCGGTTAGTCGCGCACCGAAGGGCGCACAAAAGTAAGTCGCACCACCCTAGATTTGGAGTCCCATGCCAACGGAAGCACCACGTTTATGTCGTTGCGTATCGGGGTCTCGGCGCGACGGATGTAGCGCAGTGAGTTGGTGTGCGCCGTTATGAACGCGTCGTAGGACACCGTAAGCAGATGCTCTACCCCCGCCCATGCATTCAGCGCCTTCCACGCCTTCTCCCCGTCTGGGTACGCTTGCAGGAATCTGACCGCGGATTCGACGGAGGCCTCGGGCAGCTTTGCGCCCGGTTTTGCTATGACGGCCCGCAAATAGGGTCCGCCTTCCCCGGGCTCGACGGGGTCCGGACTCAACACGTCATGCTGGACCTCCTTGAGGAAACCTGTGAGCAGTCTGCGCAAGAGCAGACAGCGCACCAACAGGGCCGCGGGGGCTTCCGCGGCCGGGGTGAACAACGGATCGGCAAACAGACTGTTGCGCGTAAGTCTCGGGGTCACCACACCCAGGGACATCGATCCTTTGGGTGTGTCCGCGCGCATCTGCCAGACACCGATGCGCCTTACCGCCCACTCCGCGTTGGTCTTTGCCAAGGTTTCCTCGTACACCACGGATAAGTTTATCTCGCGGGCCGCGGGCATGAACGCGGCCACCTCTTCTTTAGTGAACGGCGCCGACGCGTACCGGAGAAGGTCCTTGGGTGTTGTCACAAGTTTCTCTTCTACGAGATGCCAGAGTTTTCCTATAGACGAGTTGAGTTCGGTCAGGGTACCTATCATGGTCTGCTGGTGGGCGTTCAACACCTTCAGCAGGGGGCCGATGTCCCCGCGCGGTCCGGAAAATACCGCCCGGCGCACCGCGGTGACCTCGCTTAGCAGCCACCACGGAAACTCCAAGGCGTTTCCTGCTTGCGCCAGCCTGGCGGGAAAGTTCGGGTCCTTCGACGAGAGCACTCTCTCTGGTATTTCCAGGTGCGGGCGTACGGGTACGGAGTTTTTGCTGACGTCGTGGAACCTCCCGGGGAGGACTATACCGAAATACTCTCTGTCCGACAACCCCTTGAACTCCTCCAGGGCGCCTAGCACCCAGGTGGCCCATGCGGCCGCCCTTCCGTCGGGGTTGGGGTCGTGGAGAGATCCTTCTCGGGCGCTCCCCACGAAGGAGGATACGAAGGGGGTGGGCAGCAGTTTGGCTACGGTTTTTCGTTGCTCCATACAACGCTGATTGTGCGCCCGTCGCAAATTCGCGCAACCCAGTGCTATGCGCAGGGCGCCCATCCCAACACAGTACTGCCCATGAAATCCGGCGTCAAAGGCATATCCCTGATAGAGATAACCTTGGTGGCATCCCTGGTGGGTATACTGTCCCTTATAATGGTACCCGCCTTCACCTACTTCAGGGAGACAAGCCACGAGAAGACGGCCACCCAGAGCTTGGAAGTTGTAAGGTCGGCACTTTTGACCAACTACAACAGTCGCGGCTCATGGGCGACGGATGCGGCGTCCTTGAAGACCTTGTTTCTAGAGGGCGGCAGCGTGTCCTCCCAACCCAGCATGTCTCCGCGCCGGGTTTCGGTGTCCTTGTTGCCGCCGAGTCCTGATAGTCCCGGGATACAAACCGTGGGCCTGGCGGTAAAAGGCGGCGCGAACAGATGCTACTCTCTTGTCGTCTATCCGCCCAGGTACAACAAGGCCCCCGAGGTAGTCAAAACTAAGTTGTCTCCGGGTGAACCGTGCTCGGGAAGTATGGCCCGATGATCGGCAAACCCGGCGGCCCTCTGCGTTTTTTCCGCGCCTATTCGCTCCTGGAGTTGCTCGCGTCCCTCGTGGTCATGGCCACGCTGGCTGCGGTCATTGTCCCGGTTTTCGGGGAATTCCAAAAAAGGGCGGCCATTCGGGCGGGGACGAGCACCCTGCAGGAAGTCGAGTTCAAGCAGCGCGAACACTTCGCCAAGAAAAGCATGTGGGGGTCGACCTCCGAGAGCCTGTACATGGGGGAGAGGTTAAAACTGGTGTCCGGCCAGTCGGGCAACCCGTCCACTGTAAGCCTGTACGAGTACCAGGACAGGAGTCTAGGTTTGGCGGTCCTGGTTAGGGAAAACATCTGCGTATACAGGCTGGTATACGATCCACTGATCGGCACCAGCAGCGTCTCGCGGACAGTGGTCCTGGATTCGGGCGGTGCGTGCACCGCCGTCTCGGCCAAGCAGTAAGGATCAGCGGCGACCCTCAGGGTGCAGTTACCGCCGCGCCAACGGTGCTAGCCGTCGTTCTCGACCCCATACAAAAACCAAAAGAAGGCCAACTGTGACCAAAAACACTCGCAAAAACACTCGGACGCCTCACGCTAGGGCGTTAGGCTTGCTGCTAACCTCCTACGTATTATTGTACGTAGCCTATCTGTCGGCCCGTTCACCATGGGTCTACGGCGCCTTTCAGGGCACCGGTTCGATAGACTATCTAGAATTGTCTATCCATGATCTCGCCCGCTACCCCGTGGTGAACTCACCGCTCGGCGGTACCCCCGCCATCAGCACCCTATTGGGCGCGCCCGCGCCCGTTACTCTGCTGCTAGTCGCGGCTGCGCTCGCCACACTGACGTACATCACCCGTACCGGGCTGTTCGCTATTGTGGGCATCGCCGCCACGTGGTTGTCTCGTCAGTCGGTATACGACACCGCGAACCTGCTAACGGGTCCCGCGGGTGAAGGCAGGTTCTCGATTTACGAGGATCAGCTGACCATGTACCTAACCTCGTGTTGGGTCATCATGTTCGTGTCCGGGCTTCTCGCTATACAGGTAACCTGTATCGATCGACTCAAGCGCGCCGAGACCGGTGAAGAAGGCCTGCTGGACAGCATATACGCAGTCCAGCAGTCGACCGTAAACCGGTACTCGAAAGTATTGAAGAAGTGAGTTGCAAGGGACCCCTTTCGGGGTCTCTTTGCTATTTTACCTCCACTTTCCCCCGGATCCCGGGTTGGATCAGGTTGATCCCTGCCCGCCGCCATGATCCTCGCGTTCCGCGAGAATGGCGATGGCCCCAAACCTGCGCGCGATCGTGGCGTCGTTGAGGATGGGGTATTCCTGCGGGCGCGAGAGCCGCCCGAGGTACTGTTCGACGGCCTCCTCCTCGCCGCACGCCGAGCACACCTCTAGCCGTTTGACTCCCCGCGCGCGAGTATGCCGCGAGATCTCCCCCGGATACTCGCCCCAGTTCTCGTTTGAAGGTATGAGGCCCCCGCATCGCGGGCAGATGAAGTCCCCGGGATTGTTCGTTTTGGGAGCATCCATGTCCCTGTATCAGTAGGTCTGTATGGTCATGATCACGTGCACGGTCGGCAACGGCTCGGCGCAGGTGAGGAAAATTGGTTTTTTCTCCAGAGAGTATGACACGTCCACGATGTCGCCGGAGAAAGGAGTCAAGGCGTCCTTTACGTACGCGGCCTTGAGTTGCGCCCGGAACGTAGCGGGGACCGCCTTCATGAGATCCACTACCTCCTTGCCCTCGCCCACCTCTGTTGACCCGGAAGTCATGGTAAGGGTTGAGCCCTCGAACGTCAGCAGCAGCACGTCGCCGGTGGAGGACAGCCTGTTGACCGCGCTGAGCAGGTTTTCCCTGTGCACGCTCGTACAGGGGGCGGGCGCGGAATCCAAAATTACTTCCACGGCCGGGAACGGGGCGGCCATCAGCCTGGAGTAGTACACCGTATTTTCGTTGGCGAAGACGACGGACCTGGTCTTGGGCTCGAATGCTATACGGTGCGGTTTGAGTTTAGCGGCCCGCTCGCACGCCCCCACGGACAGCACTCCCGTGAAATCCCCGAACGTCGCCCCGGGAATTTCCGCGCTCGCCAACCTGAAACCGTCCGTTGCGTTCATTTTCAAGGATCCCTCATCCGACACTATTTGTATCGCGGCCTTGTCCCGGCTCGTGGCCTTTCGACATAGCGCGACGGCTTCGGCAAGGCGTTTAAAATCGGTGTTCTCCTTGAAGTCCGCGGGCGCCTCAGGACGCGGGAAGGAGCCGGGCACGGACCTGAAGGTATAGGGCTCCAGTCCCTGTGCCTGCACCGTTATGTCTCCGCTTTCCTTCACGGCCATCGTCACCGGCAGGTCGTGTTCCCCGGAAGCCACGTTGCTTAGTAGGTTAGCTAGCGGTCTCGGCGGTATTTGAACTTTTCCGTCGCCACCCGAGGACGCCGGGAGGGTTATGGTCATGCTGTTGTTGCCGTCGGAAGCCGTCATCTCCAGGACCGTTCCCGACACCTCCAATGCTACCGCCCCGTAGGACGGGATCTCCGGGGATTGCGGTATCAACTGCTTGAGGGAAGCCAGGGCATCGTCCAGGGCCCGCGAATTGGCGGTGAAGTGCATACCTGCCGTCATAGTGGGTATCGTGTCAGGAGTCTTGGGTCCGGCCACTATTGGCAACGTAATCCGGCCTGGCGAGACGCTCGGCGATCTCCTCGGCCAGCAACCCGTCTAGTTCCTTGTGAAAGGCGGGGCACACCTCCTGGAAGTGGCACCAGTCGCACAGGACCTGTTTGCGGGTGTCCCATATCCCTAGTCTCGCGGAGTTCATTATGGCCGCGCCTACGTCGCGTATCTTGTTCTCGGTTTTCTTTATCAGGCCATCAGTCACGGGCACGCTAATCACGCCTTTTTCGGTGTTGACGTACATCAAGCGTACATGGTCCACTTGGCACATCTTCATCCGCTTGAGAACGACCGCGTACACCGCCAGCTGGAAGAAGGCCTCGTCTTCGTAGTTCTTGGAAGGTTTTTTGCCAGTTTTGTAGTCCGACACGTAGACCACCTTCTCCCCCCGAGGGTTCGTGGTGTAGTCCAGCCTGTCTATGACTCCGTGGACGTACACCCTCCCTATTTTCGCCCCCACGTACAACTCCCTATAGGTGGGTTCGAATTTCCAAGGTTTCTCCATGGTGAACCAGCCCCGTATTGAATCCTCCACGGACTGGACGAACCCTTGTTCGTCGGTTCCGCTCAGTAGTGCCCTGACGTTCGCCGCCTCCTCCCTCTTGGCCGCGCCGCGGTCGCTGCTTTCGTCGAAAGCATGCTCAAAACAGTTTTCCCTGTGCCTGACGAAGTACTCCAGGCTCCCGATCTCCACCTGGTCTACCGGGCGTAACGGGTCCTTCATTATCGCAAGACAGGGGGACACCATGGCAACAGCGGCCTCGACGGTCCTGCTTTCGGGCCTGTAGTCGAACAGGTATTCGAATACGTAGTGGGCTACCGATCCCTTCAAAGTGGCGAGGGTGGCGGGGGTTTTCAAACCCAGTTCATGCTTGTAGTAGTACAATCGCGGGCACTGCATGTAGTCCTTCATTCTGCTGGGACTCAATTTCAAGCCTTTGTTTTCACCCATGCTCGGATTGTGCCCCCGGGGCCGGATCCTGCAGTCGATCTAACTTTCGGGGTCCCGCATAACTATGTTCACCCATTTCTTCCAGTCCCTGGGCTTGCTCACGCGGATTATGGATTCACCGGTACCCAGGGCCCTGAGGGCGTCCGGGGATACGACGTAGTCCATGTCGGTTCTCTGCGTGCCCGCGTCCATCAGCATGCCGTCCCGAACTTGCTGGGTTACCGAGGTTTTCTCGGTCTGCCCTATCAATCCGGCGCACAGTTCAGCGTTTTCTGGTTCTCCCTGGGACATGATAACTATGAGGTTGGTGTTCTGTACCAGGGATGACAGGTCCGGTTCCCCGGGAACCCTGGCCTTCCAGTCGGTGGGCCCCTGGGTGCAGACGATGCAGGCTATGCCCGAACTTCTCGCACGGGACAGCAGGTTCAACAGGAGTTTCCTGTTGACGAAGTTCGCCTCGTCGATTACGAGAAAGCGCTTGCGGTCGTTGGGTTCCTCTCCGGAGGTTCTGCGCGCAGCGTAGGCGGCCATGGACTGCATGACCGACGTGGAAACCAGCCTGGTTATGTCCCCTTTACCCAGGGAGTCTAGCCCGATGTAACTCAGTCCGTCCTTGGTGACGTCCAGCACCTCGCGGCCTTCCCCGGCGACCAGCCCCCGTCTACCCACCTCCGACTGGTACATGCCTATCAGGCGGGAGGAAAATCCGACGGCAGCTTCCAGCTGTCCCTGGGTGGGGTTTATTACGGTGAGGAAGTCGTCCTTAGTGAATCCCTCCAGATTGGCGAGCACGTCCGCAACTATTGGTTTGACCGCGGCGGGTATGTCCTTTGCCGCCAGTATCTTGCCTATGTCGTACACGCTGGGTTGGGGGTACTTAACGCTGTCCACTTTGTGCGCCGCGTACAGCAGCGTACACAACTGTCCTAACTGCATGTCGTTCAGGGCCCGATAGTGCGCCGCTTCGAAATCCTGGGCGCTCATTATGGTGTCTTTGGCCTCGTCCTGGCCCATCTTGTACAAGCTGTTGAACCAGTATTTGGGATTTTTGTCCGATAGCGCAAAGTACTGGAAAGGCAGGGTGTGTTTGCTTGCGTATTTTCTGCACCAGTCAAATAGCCCGTCTCTCTTGGTGTCCTCCTTTAGGTCGAGTATGGTTCCGGACCACCCCAGATCCAGTAGCCCGCCTGCTATCACTTTTATGGTTTCGGTTTTTCCGGAACCGGTGCTGCCGAACAGTAGGCCGTGGTACTTTATCTCGTCTTGGTGCACCATCACCGCGCTGCCGTCCTTGCCGTATCCGATCGCGAAAGAGTCCGGGGACTTGGCCGGCACTTTTTTCGACGAAGTTGCCGCCGGTCGGCCCGCGCCCGCCAACGAGGTCCCGGTCAATCCCTGCCGGGCTACGGCGGTCTCCACGAGCACGGCTTTCGTGTCGGCATCCGGTATCAGGTCGTCACCTATCCCGACTTTCTTACCGATGCCCAACGCCATGAAGGTCTTGGTGCCGAACAGTGCTACCAGGCCCGCGAAAAATCCTATCAGGGAGAGGACGAACAACACCGGGGGTCGTAGGTAACTCACATCGCTAGGTCGTTGCAGTACCGCCATGTACCACTGGTAGTAGTGACCGGTCCATTGCTCGGACCGGGCGAACATGTACGCCCCTGAGACCAGCATTAGCGCCATACTTTCTAGTTTCCTGATCCTGTCGGAGAAATAGTACCCGACGGCGATACCCACCAAGGAGAACGGGAGGATAACGATTATGGAAAAAATCACCAGAAACGCGAGGACTATGCGTTCCCGACGTTTCTGTTCGGGAGACTTCGGGGTCTTGGGTACCGCCGGCACGTTCGCCCAGTCCGGGTGCACACCAGGCGGGTTTTGAGACGACATGTTTCAAGTATCGGAACCATTGCGTTACCCGCATCTCGCGGTACCGCACCGAAGGCCTCGCCGCCCGCCGGGACGCTTACCGGCGATTTCTACAGCACTGCGTAGTGTTTTTCCGTCAACTGGACGGTTTGCCCGTACAAAGCCAGTACCGGTACCACGGTGGCCGCGTTCGTCGCGTTCAAAATTTTCCGCAACTCTGCCGAAGTCAGCGCGAGCCCCCCGCGCCAGAGCATCTCATCTACGGCAATATACCCATCTGTCTCGTTGTGTTTTTGTTGATTATTCATGTTGCTCTCCTTAAAAGTTGCTCTAAAACCCCAGTATTACGGGCCTACTAGATATCTCTATACGCGACAGCGCTTTCCAGCACCTCGAGGTGACGAAACCCTTACGCAGTAAGGGTTTTACGACGGATACCTGGTTTACCCGGTTGACGTTTGTGCTCTAGTCCCGGTCTCGTCGGGATCGATGACTTCAACCGGTTTATCCGGGTTTTATAAGGGAAATAGGGCTGCCTGCACATCGGTGGGTGGCCTTATGCCTGCCAGCCTGTATAGTATATACTAGTATGAGTGGCCCAAGCTCCGCTAAGAGGGCGTTGACCCCCCGGCAAATTGCAACAACGAACGAACTACTCTCGTTGGGTATGGAACGGCCCGTGCACGCCCCGGAGATAGTAAGTGAGTTACGGGCTCGTATCCTCGACGGCACTTCCTTGGCCCTGGGACGCTGGACCGAAAAAAGCCTTTATTTCACAAAAAACCAGTTCATGTTGTCCACCCGTTGTGAAGGGGAGATGGTCGCCGTAAGCCGCCAGCCCCGCACGGGCACCTCCCCGGCCGCCGTCGTGGGAACGATAGCGCACCGGGGGATACAACTTTCGTACACCCACCCCAACAGGGCGGTAAGTTCTTACGTGGATTCGGCGCTGGCCGGTGCCCGCATCGCCGACCAGACCCTGGACGCCTGGTGGGTGGAGCAGTCCGTGGCCACCCAGTCGGACATGCTCATGCAGGTGACCAGCAAAATAACCAACTTCATAGACGACTTCCCTCCCTTGGACCCGAGCTGGGGACCCAGATTTGAGGAGCCCATGAGCGCCAAGATCGGAAAGCTCACCGTGGCCGGGAGAGCCGATCTGGTGCTCGGCCGCCCCCGCGGGGACATGCGCCAGACGATGATGCTCATCGACCTTAAGAGCGGCGCCCTGAAAGAGGAGCACACCAACGAGGCGTACTACTACGCGCTTGTGGCCACCCTACGTCACGGCATCCCGCCGTGGCGCAGTCTGGTTTACTCTCTGGCCAGCGGCGAGTACACCGAACCGGACATAACCGAGGTCGTTCTTCTCGAGGTCTGCTCGCACTTGGTCGCGGGGGTCAACGCGTACGTTGACGTGATGACCGAGAGCAGGACCGCAGAACTAAATCCCGGCCCCCATTGCCGCTGGTGCCCGAGTTCCGTATCATGCCCCGCCAGTTCCCAACGCTAAGTTTAAGTTCCGATACTGTAGCCATGGCGAATCGCTCCCCGAAAGCACGCAACCTGGTACTCGCCGGAACATGCCGGACCCCGCGGCAGGCAGGACTGCGGGACGCCTTGTCGGCAGGCGGCGGGCATGAAGATATCTGAGATCCGCAGGAGAAAGAAAAAGTTAAAGTCCGATCCCGACGTCGACGCTTTGTGGACAACTCCGTGGGCGTGGCGGGACGAGGACGACATGTACGTCGGGAGCAACAACCAGGTCTGGGTGTACAGGACTCTCCCGCTGTCGCCGATGGAGTGGGAGGACGAGCACACCAAAATTTCTTTAGGCGGCCGCCTGGCCTCACTGCTCGCGGAGATAGGCAACACGAGTGTCGCCCCGGTCGCCGGTCTGCGGTCCCTGGCCACCAACAGGGAGATTCACATAATATCCACCTCCTGGGAGGTGCCCGTGGAGCCTCCAAAAGCCAACAGCGAGGAACTCAAGTCCCTTCAACGGGAGATTTTCGATTTTACCGCCCCCCGTCGTGCTCTCATCATAGGTGTGCGCTTGCGTCAGAACTCCCCGGGATCGGCGCTCAACAAGTCCACTCTCCAGCAGGTCAAGTCGGTGGCCACCAGGCTTCTGGCGGAGGACATCCCCGACATGGAGGCGTACGCTGCGGACAAGAGCAGCGTAGTTGCCATGATGTCCCGGGCGGGGGCAACGCCCATGACCCGGGATGAGCGCAACCAGCTGGAGTCCTGGTACAACATGGGCAACGGACCGGACGCCACCATAATAGAAAACAACAATACCATCGAGGTGCCGTCCTACGACACCTTCGAAATGTCCGCGGTTATGCGTTTCAATACAAAAGTCATGACCGCCCCGGCCTCGCAGTGGCTACTGGAAGCCGAGAGCCACAGGTTCGGTCCCAGCCTGGTGAGTATCCGGGCCGAGTTGGAACCCGCTTCGGTTACCAGGAACAGGACGCGCAAGTCGCAAAGGAAGATCGCGGCATCCATAGAGGAACAGGAAGCCACGGGGGACCTGGAACGCGCCGAGTACAGGGAGGGCCTGGAGGAGGTCCGGCAGCTGGAGGAATACGTACGCTCTACATCCGAGGCGATGCTCACCAAATGCTCGATCATACTGGGTCGCCGGGTTCGTCCCGCGGACGAGACCTACATAGACCACCTGTACTACAATTACGGCATAGAGGTCAAGCCGCTAGAGCACCGGCAACTAAGGGCCCTGGACGAAACGCTGCCATGCTCGTCCAGGAGGGTCAACCCATTCCTGCAGGACGTCAACATAGCGATGCTCGCCTACGCCGGACTTAACGGGTTCTCCAACATAGGGGACACGAAGGGCATTTACGTCGGCGTTGCGCACCCGGATTACACGCCGGTATACCTTGACCAGACCGCGGCTAGCTTGGAGAACAAACCGGCGGCGATGCTCGTCGCCGGGGACTCGGGTTCGGGTAAAAGTTTCCTCTGCCAGACGCTGGCCATACAAGGGGTACTAAACGGGCATACCACCATATTCATAAATCCGAAAGGATTCGACTCTTTGGCGGGCATGGCCCGTCTGGTAAACGGAAAAGTCGTAAAGATGTCCGCCCTAGAGGAGCAGCCGGGCGCTTTCGACCCGTTCAGGTACGCCCCGGGCCCGATAGCCGCCGAGATAGCCACTAGCCACATACTGGGCGTGTTGGGCGGGCAGGACGGTCTCACGCAGGAGCAGCAGTTGATGGTCGGCTCCGCCCTGAAGAAAGTCGGCGGCATACAGGACAGTCACGGCAACTACAGCGCTCGCTGCGTAGCCGACGCATTCGACTTCATGACGGACGAGAGCACCAAAAAACAGATAGTACAGCAGGTGGAGAGCTCGTCCCTTTTCGCGCTTGGCGTGGGGATGGAGCCCATGGATAGGTTCTCGAAAGAAACCGGCCTGGTTTTAATCGAGTTCGACAGAAAGCCGGAGCTGCCGGATCCGTCAAAAAATCCGACCACCTACACCCGCAACGAACGCATCGCCCTGGCCTCGCTGCGCCTGGTCACCAGGGCGTCCCTGGAAATGCTCGCCTTGGCCGGCGGCGGCATACTGATAGTCGACGAGGCCTGGACTTTCCTGAGTTCTACCGAAGGGCTGGCCGCGATAACCCAGCTCGGCCGGGAGGGTCGTTCGTTGCAGATACTCCCGATATTCGCAACGCAGCGTGTAGCCGACGTAATCGGCAGGGACATGGAGTCCTATATATCCAGGGTGTTTTGCTTGAAGTTGACGGATCCCAAGGACGCGGCCGCGGCCCTAGAACTCTGCGGTCTCGAGCCCACACCTGCCCGCATACAATGGCTGGGAAATTGCGGTCCGGTCGCCCCGACCGCTTTCGATCCGGGCAAGCCGGCCATGAGTTTGCACAGAGACCTCAAAGACCGGCATTCCGCGGTGCTCGTCTGGCCGGTACCCGATCGCATCAAACGGGCGATATCCACCAACCCTGCAGACCGTGCCCGCCGGGCGGCGTCGGCGGACTCTTTGTCCGCCGACGTCGGCGCCAATGGGTAGGAAACATGAACATAGTTAGAAAAATTGGTTTCATTCTCGGCGCCGCGGCCGTCCAGGTCGTCGCGGCCCCGACCAGGGTCTTTGCTTCCGGAGATTGCTATACCGACGACAAAGGACTACTGGTTTCGCCGATGCGGAATGAATGCGTCTTGCCCCCTTATAGATGGGGCGGCGCGGAGGATCTCGTTCACGACACAAGCGGGTGGTTGGGCGCCATCGAGGGTGCACCCACCACCTTAGGAAACCTATTGTTAACGGCTTCCGGTTTGATATGGCAGGGCTTGATGTGGATGGTGAGGATCGGCGTCACTTTCGGCGACAAAATATGGGATTTTCTGTCGCTACCGGTGGCGGAGTTAACGGCCCTGTTCGGCGGCCAGCTGTTTCCACTGTCCGTAGCCGTTCTGTTTTTCAGCGTATTCTCAGGGATAAAGAACCTGTTCGCGAAGACCTCCGAGTCGAAATCCTTGCTGATGGCTCTGCTCAGACTGGGTCGCGGGTGGATAATACCTTTCTTGCTCTTAACGTTGCTGGTCGCGAACTCCCGCGCCGTCGTCGCCGAGGCCGGCAAGATTGATAATGCCGACGACAAGAAGGAGTCACAGCAAAAGAACGATAAGGTGAAGAGTCAAGTGTGGACTATCCCTTGGATAGCGCACACCACCGAGAACATCACGACCCAGCTCGCGGGCTCGCTATCCGAGCTGGACACGGACAACTTCCTGGAAGATTTCACCAGCAAGGACGAGGACAAGGACAGGGACGGGGACGGGATCCCCGACCCGATATACGACTGCACCGACTACATAAAAGCCATATACGCTGACTACTTAGGCAACGAACCGGATGCGGCCCACCACACCATGGTGTCCATATCCAAGCTGTGGGTCAAAACCCACTACGATAACGTCATAAGAGGGCAGTTCGGCACCACCCAAAGGGGCACGACGAAGGCCAATGGAGATTACGCAACGGTCATGTACGATCTGCCCGGTATCGTGGGATGCCGCGCCTACGAAAGTTGGAACAAAACACCGGTAGACGTGCAGCATGCTCTTACGGAGAAAAGTTTCAGCCAGCCCACCGGCAAAAATGGAAATCAAAAAAGTGGTATAATCAAAAACGCCGAGGTCTTCGGTCCGCATCCGGACTCAGCAGAATTCGTTGCGGCGATGACCGCCTGGGCCGCCTGTCAGCCAACGGGTATGAATCCGTCTCCCCGCACTCCCTACGCTTTCGTAGACCACGTAGGAACGAATACCGGCGACGTCGATTTTTGCAAAAAGTTTTTCACAGATACAGACTACAATTACCCGGGCGGCTCCGGCGACCGCAGTTTCAGAGGAAACCGAAAGGAAGTTAATATCTATATTTTCGGGGAAGATTCTCATATACTGGATATTTTGACGAAAGATGCCGGTTGTAAGGATGGGGATGTAGGGAACTGCTCTCAGGAGGTATTGAAAGTTGTACGCCCCGCGGAAGAACTCGCCAAGTCCATGTCCGGTAGCGGCTGGACGCGCGTCATTTACGGTTTCATGAGCCTCATAGTGGCCTTGATCGCGATGTGGGTGCTGGGGCCGATGGCGGTGGGTCTGCTTATCACGCTGTTTATGTCCATCGGGCTGCTGACCATAGGACTGCCCGCTGCCCTGCTGCTCTCGGCCGCCGGTAAACCCGAGAAGGCCCGACCATTGTACAGGAGCATAATGTCGAGCCTTTTGGCCAAATCCATGTTCCTGTTCCTTATCACCGTGACCCTTCTGCTCGTGACTCTGCTCAACTCCCTGATCCTTATACTGGAGTTCCACCTAGGCAACGGCCTAAACTCCCTGATAGGGGCCTTCCTGTACGGTGTGGTGCCACTACTGGCTTTCTTCGTGGTCAACGTGATGCTCAAGAAAGTCATGCCCAACGCCAACCTCTCCAACCCCCTGAGCACCGCGGGCATGGCCTTCAAGGGATCGACCGCCGGATGGGGTGCCGACACTTTCAAAAACAAATGGACCCGCAAAGGCAAATTCAACAAGGACGGCCGCCCAATCACAAAGAAACTCAAGGCCGGCTCGTTGGCGGACAAGTTCCAGAAGTCGAGGCTGGGTCAAAAAGCCGGTGTCATGAAGGCGCAGGCGGACCAAGCGGTTCCCTCGTGGAGGAAAATCAAGAAGATGTCCAGGCTCGGCAACGCCAACGAACTCTACAGGGAGGATCAGGAGGCACTCGCCAAGAAGAGACTCGATCACGCCGAGAACACCAATAAGCGCAAAGCCAAGAAGAAGGAGGACAAGCAGTACAGAGCGAACCGCAAAGAAAGCAAGCAAGATCTCGCGGACAAGCTCGACGCACTGAAAAAAGAGGGCAAGAAGGTCAAGAAGGCCCCCCCTAACGAAGGACTGTTGAATAAGCCGGGCGCGAAACTGGATGCCGAAGCCGTCAAGACTGGCGCCACGATGACCAAAACCCCGGCCATCGCAAGCCCGCATGATCGCAAAAAAAACGCTACAGATAACGCGCTGGCCCAGGAAGCGGCGGTGGCTGATTACATCTCCAACCACCGCGGCTGCACACAGGAGCAGGCCATGGAAGCGGTGCAGAAGGCCAAGAAGGGCTCCGTAGTGTCGAAGGAATTTCGCGACACCGAAAAGACGGCACACGGCAGGCAACTAGGGTACACGGATCCCGCCGCGATAGCCAAAAATATTATCGCCACGGACGACGGCATAACCACCCACATCGGAAACGTCCTGGCCAACTCGAACGCGAAGGGTATGTCTACGGACGACCTGTGGGACCTCCTAACGCAAGGAGGTTGCGCCTTCGGTTTGGGCAGGGACATTCTCGACCTCAGACTGGTACCGGGTGTCGACGGCATCCGTCGCCCGGAGACCGAGACCGAGTACGCGGCGCGGATAAACACGACATTGTTGTCGCGCGGCCTGGTGGACACCGACGGCGGCCACGTAAACCCGATGGATGTTCTGGGCGTAAGCAAGGACCAGGTGCACGAGTACCTCAACACGGGCAGCACCGGCAGAAAAGACCTGGACGCTGTGTTGAAGGACTACATGAAAGGGAACTCCAAATTCTTCGAGGGTTCGGACGCGAAGTACGAAGCGCAGAATAACATGGTGGCGCAAAAAATCGAGTCGGAAAGAATCGCCGAAGTTGTCAGGGTCGGATTGACTTTGGCGAACCAGGGGTTCACTAGAGACAAGGCGGTCGCGATGTTGGAAGGCTCGGTTTACCGGGAGCTACGAGAAGATACAGCGAATCGCCTCGCCGTTAGGTTGCAAAACGTGACGGACCCCGCCGAGGTGTCGGGATTGTTGGACGATGTCATAGCAACATGGTTCACCGAGGCCGCGGCGGTTAACCCCGTACCCGCTGAGATGATGCCTGTCATGGAGGCCGAATTGCGTAAGAGCGTCAGCGACCTCATCATGAAGCAGGCCGATTCGACGAAGGTGTCGCCGGCAATATTCAGTGAACTTAGAGAAATCAACCAGGGCGTGCGAGTTATTAAGGTGGGCACAGCCAGCACGCGGGTCACCGGCACATCGGCGCCGGCGACGGATGTGGACGTACATAACAATATTGCCAAGATGGTCGAGTCCGTACAACTGCAAATCGCACTCGAGCCCACCGTGCTCGCCGCCACGGATCCGGCGGAAAAGCGGAGACTAGGTGGACGCGTCAGCGATCTCCACGCAAACGAAGAGTATTGTGATCTTAAACTGCGTGAGATCCACGCGGAAGGCGCGGCCACTCAACGCTATGAGTTCGAAGTAGCCGGCCGTCTAGGAGGGCTTAGCGAAGATACAATACGCTTAAACCTTATCCAATTTGACGAAGAAATGTTGAAAGAGTCGCTGGAGATCGACGCGTACTCCAGGGGCCTTGTAGACGCCGTCAGGTCGCGCAACGTCGCCGCGGCGGAGGGTTATCGAATACTTCTCAGTGAGCATGTTAATAAGCGGATAGATCCCGTTTACGACCCGGCCGTCGCTTGGGCTGCCGCCGGCGTCACCGTCCCTGCCAGAACACCGCCGCGCACGCCCGGCATAACATGACCAGCGTGAAGGATGTACCCCGTGTCTAAGGCAAGGACCGTTCTGGCCAAGGGGATAGTGGGCGCCAGGAAATCGGCGCGTAGTGCGCAACTTCCGCCATGGTACGCGCTCGCCGCGTACCTGTTTTCCGCGTTCGTACTGGTCAGCATTGCCGTATCCTACTTCTCCGGTGACGAAAACTTCTCTGCGACAAACCCCGAAAACGCCGTGTACACCCAGCCGCAGGTAATTCCCGTTACACCGTCCGCGGGCGATCCGGTCGAACCTTCCGCTTCGCGGGAAGAGGATTACGTCGCCGTCGGGGACGCCCGCGCGCCCCGCAAGGCAGTGGAAACGGCGCAGGCCGTGGTTTACGCTCTTTTCACCGGAAACGGCGGGGACGTACAGATGTACGGGGATTCGGTTTTTCCCGCCAGTTTTGAAGTTTACCCCGATCCGCAGGTCATCGGACCGGTTGCTGTCACCGTAGGGGAGCCGGGTTACTATACTTTCCTGTTCGAGGTCGACCCGGACGCCTCGGGCCCGAAGTACGCCGTAAGTCAAAGCATACTTCTCGTGAACCAGGAAGGTGTGTGGTCCTATAGTCCCTAGCAGGCAATCCCGATGACCCCTCCAGAAACCCCTTCGTCCGGCCCGGCAGACAAACCGAATACGGGCGGTAAGTTGCGCAACCCCAAAGACGTCCTGCCGCCCGTAAGCATCCCGAAATCCAAGGAAGATCTGGCGAACAAAATCGACGATGCGGCCAAGCAAGCCGTGGTTCAGGGGGCCGCCAAGGCAGCGGACAGTGTGGCGCCCGGCGCAGGGAAGGTCGTAAAGAAACTCGCGAAGACCAAAGCCGGCCAAAAAAGTCTGGACGTCGGGGTGAAGACGGTTAAGAAGTCCGCAAAAATCTACATAAGAGCGATTGCGTCCGTGTGGATAGTCGCCATTTTGCTGTTCGTCTCGATGTGCAACGGTGGGGGTTCCGCCGTACTCACGGCGATCGACCCGGAAGCAGAGGAGGATCCCGCCGCCACGGCACAAAAACTAGACGTACCACTGACCTACTATACCGCCAGCATTAGTGCCGCACGCAATCACAACGTGCCTTTCAGCCTTCTGCTCGCCGTATCCCACAAAGCGTCCAACCACGGTCGGGACAACCCCTACGGCAATACCAAGGCGGCGGTCACCGAATTGGTGCTGGTCGGGGACGTGTTCCCGGTATGCACGCGCTGTTCCGTCGAAGAAACGGGGAACGACGAAGAAACGGGGAACGAGTCCGCACCCATTTCGATGAACAGCCTCCTAAGTCTCTCCTCGGCATCCATCCAGAAACCAAAGGGTACAGGCAAGCGCGTAGACGACCTTGTTGCCAAAATACCGGATATCGAGAAAAAAGCATTGATCGTCTACCCGTTCAACAATGATCGAAAGGTTCAAAACTACGGCAATGTCATAAAAAACCTCATGTCCAAGGCGGGTGAAGCCACAGTGTACTGGTTGACCGTACCCGGGAAGGATAACAAGATAAACGTCAGCATAAGGGGCGCGGAAGAAAACCACAGCAACCTGTACGTTTTGGACTGGCACGCCGAGGCGGAGGCTAAAAACATACTTCCCGGCGACACTAGTCCCGAAACGCAGGAGGCGCTGGCCGCATACATCCTGGACAACATAGAACTGGCTGAT
>Ga0194131_10000513_pt1 | contig 65535 bp, 64 predicted proteins | sample TA2KigO120mmetaG_FD_148631 | JGI IMG/M metagenome (GOLD analysis project Ga0194131, IMG submission 148631) | Freshwater microbial communities from Lake Tanganyika, Tanzania - TA2015053 Kigoma Offshore 120m | ecosystem: Environmental > Aquatic > Freshwater > Lake | place: Tanzania: Lake... | reverse complement strand
CGTAATTCGAGCAGGAGCGCATGAAGAGAATTTTCATATTGTTCAAACAGGACCAGCGATTTCGGTCTGTATTGCGCGATTTGCCTGCACAATTCTGACCCGATGGAGCCGCCGGCTCCGGTCACCAACACGGTTTTCCCTTCAATCAGGGGATACAGCTCCTGGCAATCCGTTTGAATCGGCTCGCGCTGCAACAAGTCTTCAAGACTCATGGGCCGGACTTGCTGAAGCAAGACCGGGTCACCGAGCAACCGTTTGATGCTGGGCAAAATCTTGATCGGCACCATGCAGCCTTCGGCGGCGACAAGAATGGCTTGCTTTATCGCGGTCGAAGCCGAGGGAATGGTTACGACAATTTCGTGAGCTCCGAACCGGTTCACCGCCGCCTTGATGTCGGCGATCCTGCCGACGATGGGAATCCCATGGATTTTCATCTTCTGTTTGACAGGATCGTCATCCACAAAGGCCACCGGTTTACTGTTATAGGCCGAGTCGGAAAGCATAGCCCGCACAAGCAATTCCCCTGTGTTTCCCGCGCCGACGACCAGCACGCGATTTGCAGTCAGGCTGGTAATTTGGAACCATTCTCGAAACCAGCGAACTGCCACTCGAATCCCCACCAAATACAACCCGCTCAAGAGACCGGTTAGAATAATGATGGATCTCGGATACTGCGTGGTCCCAATGAGCAGATGAACGATTACATAAAACACTGCGGAACTGGCAACAGACACCCACAAGATCCTCGTCAGATCATGGATGTCGACATACCTCCACAGCCCCTGCTGAATTTTAAATACCCACAAGCTCGATCCAAAAATGAGCAGAGCAGCCGGAAGATAGTTCCACATAAGGAGTTGATGCTGGGGGGGAATATCTCCATCGAAGCGCAAAGCAAAAGCGGTGAGGTGTGCCGCCAGGATCAGACTCAGCTGTGTGCCGATCACAATCAAAGACCGATACTTGAGCAACAGCCTTCCGCATCTGTCGGCGAACGCGTGGAAAGATGACGCCGTCCACTGTTTCATACGTGTCCTGATGTCATGGGCAACGGCCTGTGAAGTCGATCATGCTGTTCAGCCAACAGCATCCGCGCGGCATCGATGACGCGGCCGGCCGGCAATTGCTGAAGGCAGTCACTCACACTGTTAATGTGCCGCTCGCACCCTTCGCCAAGACAGGGCACACAATCTCCTTCGCCTTGTAGAAGGAACACGTTGCCTTGCCGCTGCGATCCATGTTTTTTCCACGGGCTGGTCGCACGGGGAAAATCCTTGGGCCATGGACCCCACTTGATCGGATTCGAAGGACCAAACAAGACGATTGTGAGCGCGCCGACCGCCGCCGCCATATGACTCACCGCCGTGTCCGTCCCCACATAGAGTGCGGTACGACTCAAGAGATAACCCAGCGCCGGAAGCCCGATTTGGCCCACAAGATTCACTGTTTCCTTCGGTAGACGCTGGACCACGTCCTCGCTGAAGACTCGTTCCTCAGGCGCATCCCCGCCTGTCACAATCACCCGCAATTCACGGTCCGCCAGCCAACGCCCGAGTGCCTCCCAACCAGCCGCCGTCCAGGCTTTATATGCAAATTTCGGCGATAGGTGCAGTACCGCATACGCCTGTGTGCCATCGACAGCGGAACACAGCCTCCGGACCGAGACTTCGTCTTCATGCCGCCAGCTGACCACAGGAGTCGTGAGCGGCACGACGTTCAGTGGCTCAAGGAGGCGGAGATTCATCGCAACCGTATGGATATTCAAATTGTCGAATGGCACCCACTCATCCAGCAACCGCCGCTTCCACCACGACTTCTTGTCGGAAAGGAGCGCCCCGACGCAATACCGCCCCGCAACCCAGGCATGAAAAGTCGGACGATCCCCCGTCAACACCGATAAGGCAAGGTCATATTTTCTCCACAGCGATCGAAGCAGGAGAAGTTGCTCGCGGGTCGTCGGACGTTCGGCGATCGTCAAGATTCGACGGATGTCGGAATTCGCGGCGATCACATCTTGCGTCTCCTTGAACACCAGCATATCAATTGCAGCATCCGGATACGCGGACTTGATCGATCGCACGAGCGGCGTCGCCAACAGCACATCACCGATCCGCCTCGTGCACACAATCAAAACGCGCTTGAAACTTGCTTCCATCTCAAACCTGTCACCGACTGACTACCGGATCATATATTGATCGAAGCCCACGCCCGCTCGAATCGCGCGTGTGCGCAACACCTCGGCAAACCGTTCCTGGTTCTTGTGATACGAACTGCGGTCGCTTTCCGCATGCCAGAGGTGGAAAACGGGCGCGGCAAATCGTGCGGTTTTGTGCTTCACTCCCGCATGAAAAAGACGGACGACCAAATCCGAGTCATCAAGCCCCCACCCCTCATACACTTCGTCGAGCCCGTTTACTCTGACGAGGTCTTCCCTCCACAAGGAGAGATTGCACGTCTTCAAGCCTTGCCAGCGATAGGGCGACCATTTTCGGAACACCCCGTCAGGCAACATGATGAGAGGAAGCAGCTTGTCCATATCTCGATGCACTCGGGCTCTCCACCATTCACGCCATCCCCACGAGTCAAGCGATGCGTGGCCGCGCAGAATCTCTCGACTCAGCCGTTGACTCAGCAAAATCCGGTTGGCTGCCAGAAAATAGCCCCGTTCCGCCAATTTCTTATGCGAGGACACAAACCGGCGTGACGGAATGCAGTCGCCGTCGGTAAAGATGATGTAGTCCGCCTCGGTCGAAGCTACCGCCCGATTACGCACGGCCGCGAGGCGAAATCCCCTATCCTCTTGCCACACATGGGTGATTGGAAATGGCATGTGCCCTTGCAGTTGATCCAGCAATCGCTTCGTGTCCTCCGTCGACCCATCGTCGGCCACAATCATGTCGAAATTCAGATCATCCTGCAGACTGTACCCATGGAGAACCACGTTGAGCGCATCAGGGCTATTATAGGTGGGCACAATGACGGCGGTCTTCACTTCTTTTGACCCCTGTTCGGCCTTTGCAGGGGCGGCTGTTCAGGCCATCGCCATGCGCTTTGCGTTTCGAACCGTTTCGCATAGCGGTAAAAAGTCCCCTCAAAGTTTCCAAAGGCGATGACGAATCCCGGCCAGCCGTCGAGAAACCCTCGTTTAGCCACATAGTGTTTCAGAAACGACCAGATTCCGTGCAACAACGCCATCCCCATCGAGACACGCTTCTTGTCGAGTTTCTGTGCGCCAAGCGTGGAGTACCGATTGGCCTTCTTGACGACTTCCTCCAAGTTCCGAAACGGGATTTGCCAGATCGCATGCTGCAGCCGGCCGACCGGTTTTGGCGTCAGCAAGTCATACCCTTCATGCACGGGCAATTCCATATACGTCATGGTACCTTTGCGAAACAGTTGCGGCTGGCGATAATTGGGATACCAGCCTGAATGTTTGATCCAGCGACCCATAAAATAGTTCCGCCTCGGCACAAGGTACGCATCGTGTACAGGGCTTCCGGCGAGAAGCGCCAGAATTTCGTCTCGCACTTCCGGCGTGCATTGCTCGTCTGTATCGATACTCAGCACCCACTCGTGCGTGCAGGCCTCGACCGCCCGATTGCGTAGGTGGCCGAACCCTTCAAATGGAATCTGAATCACTCTCGCCCCCAACGCTCGCGCAATCTGGTCAGTCCCGTCAGTGCTGTGAGAATCGGCTACAATGACTTCGTCAGCCCAGAGCACGCTGTTCACCGCATCAGCGATTTTCCCAGCTTCATTGTAGGCGATGATATAAACGGAGAGTTTCAACAGCCCACCCTTACGCTTCCTCTCACGAACTTGCTGCAGCAGCCTGAGATTCATCAGGTCGCACATTTCCGGCGAGCAGAACACCCAGAAACGTCGCAAACAAATGTCCTTCCGCAAATGTCCTAAAATGAGAACTAAAGAGACTCGTTATGCACCATCCGGCAAGAAGGGCAACCGCTAAACTCCGATAAACTGGAGGACCTCGACGGTCCAGTCCAATCGCCAGCAACCAACCCAGAAAAATCAAAAGCCCCCCTATGCCGTGTTCAACAAAAATGGCCAGGTATTGATTGTGCGGGTCACCCGTCGTTATTGCCCGCCAATCTGCCGGTAAGTATTTGCCGGCAATATGTTCTCGATAGGCTTGGGGAAATCCTCCCGTACCAAGGCCCAGCAGCCAATGCTCACGTATAATTTCCATGGTATTCGTTGCGAACACACGCCGAATTCCAAATGAAGTCAAAATCTGCAACTCTGATTCGTTGTTCCATTCATTCACGGCTTTATTCACTTTACTCTGCATCCGTGGTGAAACTGACAGTGCAACCAGACTGACCATCAACAAGATTCCGAAGACAACTGCACTCCGTTTCCAAGACCCCTGCCACGAAAACAAGACCCCAAGACCAAGAATAAGCACGGCATATCCGCTCCGCGAATCAGTGATAAACACAACATTGGCGATATAGATCACCGCAAGAGTTGCCCACAACCAGGGTCCCCACCCACATAACTTGCGGTTTCTTACCATCCATACACACACCAAAGCCGCAGCACTAAATGCCATGCCTTGCGTCCCAGAATTCCTCAGCAACTCGTTGGGGTTACGCCAGAGCGTAACCCAGCCAGCTGCCATGGCGAACGAGCCGATGACCCCCACGCCCGTTCCCATGACAAAACTGATCAATAGCCGATGCTTCCACTGCTCGTCTTCAAAAACGGCGAGGATCACGAAAAACCAGAGAATTGTGCGCCATTTATAAACATCGTACCAGCGGTCGAACCACGGAACTGTGGCATATGTCATCCCAAGAAGGACAAAACCAACAAACACCATCCCGCAATAACTAAGTGGCCGGTTGATAATCTGCTTGGTGCGGCGCAATGCTTGACCACTTACTACAAACGCCACATATGCCGTGATAAGTCCGATCGTGGCTACTGTGGGAGAGTAAAGAAGACCAATACAGGCAACAATGGCCGCGGCTCGCGTAACATCAATCACTCTATCGGATCCGATGATCGTCATCTTCTTTAGGCACTCCATTACATCCAAGTATTTAGATCTAACGCTCAGTAGAGATATTTGCGTCGCAGTTTCTGGAAGAGAAATATGAATCGCTGGACGACATTGGGAGGGGAAGACTCCAGTACTGATCGAAACCGGCCGTTCTTACTTCCTTGTTCCACCACAGGAGGCTCCAACCAATAGAGAGAGATGCCGCGCTCACGATCAATCTGCTCAAAGAGATTATCGATTGGAAACGGAATCCCATGTTCTTCGATCCATTCGATTCTCAATCGGGCTGCTCGGATCCCGAGTACATACGCCTCCGCTAATCTCCCCCGATCGGACTTATAGAGTCGACGCCCAGGCACACGAAACTTCCTTGGAGTATAGAGATTTCCCCCGCTACCAATGAACAGCACATGTGGCTCATCCAAATGAGTCGACTCTTTAAGAGCTTCGCAAAGCCCTTGAACAAACCAAGGCGACAGAATAGCATCGTCTTCCAAAATCAAGGCGTGTTGCCACTTACGTTCGACGATCAAACGGAGAGCCTCAAGATGCTTCAACGCACACGACTGTTGTTGGGGGCTGAGAAGAGACTTCTTGAAATACCGGTTCATGTTAATCGCATTGAGATCTTCTACATCGAATGAATGGATGAATTCATATGGCAATCCAATCGATCGAAGTTGCCGCTCAATATTCACCCGCCGATCCGTGAAACTCCGAGGATTAATGATAAAGATACCGTCGAGCACCGGGGTCTCGTGTCCGGTGGAATCAACCCTGTTCATTGTCAGCCCCCTCACGGTCACAGATGCACGGGAGATATTGTACACGAAAAGTCCTGTGGGCCAATGAGGCTGAAAACTAAGTCGAGGCGCTGCTCCTGAAACGCACACAGCATACAGACGTAGACCTTTGCCACCATTGCGCCCTCCTTAAGGCCTTCACCAGCTGACAGAGCAAGCCATGAATTTCACCTGTCTTCTACCAATTACTGAGTTATTCCCCTTCACGTTTCAAGAATTTCATGGTAATTGTGCACCGTGTCAAAGATCTATGACTGCTTCACGTACAACAACGAAGAACTGATTTTAAAGCTTCGCCTGGAAACCCTTCATCAGATCGTCGACACGTTCGTGATCGCCGAATCGCCCTTTACTCACACAGGAAGGCCCAAACCTCTGCACTTCCAATTATCTCGCTTCGAGAAATTTAGGAGCAAAATCGTACATCTGATCGTCGATGACATGCCTCTCGAACCCGAGAACTTTATGTTGAATGAGAATTACCAACGCAATGCCCTTCTCCGAGGCTTGAAGATGGCCTCTCCGGAAGACCGAATCATCATTTCTGATGTGGACGAGATTCCCAGTCCAGATGCAATTCGTCGCTATCACTCTTGGTTCCTCTATGGAACTTTCATGCAACGTTTTTACTGCTATTACCTCAATAATTTAGCTGTTCAAAAGCACGATCCCGTGAGACCTCGATGGTGGATCCGGGCAAAAATCACCACAATGAAACATCTGACAGAGTTTTTCCAAACACCTCAGAATCTTCGGCTTTACAAAACCGGCCCGGGCATCGGTGGACAATTGAAATATCTTCACAGAAAACTCAGACACCAGCGACTCAGCGACGGAGGATGGCACTTCTCTTGGATTATGACCCCACAAGGCATGATCGACAAGATCGAGAGCGTATACGAAACACAGTTTGATCTGCCTCACATCAAGAATACAGAGACGATCAAGTCCGCCATTGCTTCGGAGCTGGACATTTTAGGGAAAGGCGAGCGCTTCCGCCTCGTCAATCTCGATGCGCATTTTCCTCAATATTTGGTCAACAACTTCGACCAATTCCGCAGCTATTATTGCCCCCCGAACACTCTGAGCAAAGAATAACAAGGCGCATATACACTTCCAGGGGCGCCGTAAAATTGAGAGCGGTGCAAAGGCACGTGTTCAGCCGATCAGTACAAGAATTCAATGCCCGTTGGGTGTAGCCGACAGGTCAGTACCCTTGGGTAAGTACTACATGTTTTAAGAACCCTGGCTAGTTCAAGCAATGGCCGCTTCCCCTCTGAGCCATCTTGAGAGGGCCATGATTGGGAAGCGAGGGCCAGCCATGGGCTAGATGTGAACGACTTTAAGGTCTGACGAATGATTGACCGTCCAAGCCACCTGCGCCGCCACTGCCTCAACCGTCAATCGATCCAGACAATCCCAGAATGGGCATGCTTCCCCAATACACTTGTTGCACGTTGGAACATCAGGACGGAGGAGCACTCCTTTGCCGAGAGGCTTCCACCGCACCGGCAAATTATTTTTCCGAGGATCAAACAGGCTCACCACCGGAATCCCAAGAGCAGCACCCAGGTGCGCCAGCCCGGTTGCACCGGAAACAACCACATTGGCGTTGGCAATCACCGCCATGAGCTCTCGGATCGATAGGCGCCCCATCAGATTGGAGATACCCGCCAGAAGCCCCACGGTGGACACTGTATCTCGTTCAAATTCGATTCGTTCACAGTCGTTGCCTGTCAGGACAATACCGTATCCAAGGTGAGCCAACCGAACCGCCAAGTCCCGAAAGTGTTCCAGCCGCCAGCGCCGCGCGGAGCGTCCACCGGGGTGGACCACGACATACGGGCGAGGCAAGCCGCACCACTGGTCTTCTCCGCCGATCCATTCTTCTTCGGTCACACGCAACGTGGGCCTGCTCACGGCACGTGGACTTAGCCCGAGCCCGTTCAGCATCTCTACGTTGTATTCGGATTCGTGACGCATGAAGTCGCTGCGATGCTCGAACACCCACCGATTAGCCAGCACACTGTACCAGCGAAATCCGGTCGCCACACGAATCGGTACGCGCGCCAGATAGGCCGCCCACATGAGACGCCGGAACGGCTTGAGAAAAATCGTGGCATCCACTCCATCTGCGAAGGCAGTCCGTAGAATGCTTACCGAGTCGGTGAGGCGAACCGTCCGGACATAGTCGACATCCAGATGGTGGTCAAGAATGGGAGCAGTGATCGGACTGGTCAGAAATCCGATCTTCGCACTAGGCAGCAATTGCCTGAGTTGAGACGCCACCGGCAGTGAAAGGATCAGGTCGCCGATGCCATCCGGTCTGACAATCAAGACATTCATGATGAGCTTGCGGGTGCCGCCAACAGGTCTCGGACGACCTCGGCCACATTGTCCGGTGTGAGAGAGTGGAGACACTCCAACTCTGGAACGTGCCGGCAGACACGGCTGAAACAAGGACGGCACGGGACTGAACCGGTCAGGACACGATGTCCTGTTCCGTACGGACCGGTTCGGACCGCACTCGTCGGCCCAAATAGGGCAACAACCGGAACACCCACCGCCGCAGCGATATGCATCGGCCCTGAATCGTTCGTGATCATCACCCCAGCCTTCGACAGCAGCGCCGGGAGACATCCGAGCGGAACGGTGCCGGCCAGATCGATGAACGAGGTGGTCGTCACAGCGCGCAACGCGTCCACATCACACCGGTCCTCGGCACTCCCGATCACCACGACCGGACCACGGCCTTCCTCGTGCAATCGATCAAGCACTTTAGCAAAGAAACTCAGCGGCCACCGCTTCGTCGTCCACCGAGCCGAGACATTCATGACGACCCATGGCTGATCGATAGAGAGCCCCTTTTCAAAAAGGATATTCCGAACAAAGGTCCTGTCCTCGTCACGCAGATTGAACCGAAACTGCGGCGCCCCCGGTACGCGGGCTCCCATGGCCTCCGCGACGAGCAGATACCGATCGACTGCGTGCATCTCCAGGGTAGGGACCGGCACGGGCGTCGTATAGAACCAGGAGCTACCTTCTCTTCCGTTGGCGAATCCGATGCGGAACGGAACACCACTCAACCACGCCATCACCCCACTACGAAACAGCCCCTGCAAATCGATGGCCACGTCGAAGCGTTCCCTCCGCAATGCCCATCCTTGCTTCAACCAATTCACCGCCCCGTCGTTTATCGGCCACACGCGGTCTACTCCCACGACCCGGCGGACGAGTTCTGCCCACTGGCGCTTGACCACCCAGGTCAGATGCACACCGGGCCACTGCGTTTTGATCGCCGAGACAACCGGGAGTGTATGAACGATATCGCCAAGCGAGCTGGGCTTGATGAGAAGAATGCGGCCGTGGTCCAGGGGAAAAGAAATGGGGCGAGGATCAGTAGGTATTACCGCTTGCACTGGCTGCATCCGTTTATCCAGGAACCGCCGAGTGGATCTTGACCTGCTCGGCATACAAACCGTCCAGCAATGCTTTACCGCTCTCCGCACCGGCAGTTTCACGCCGTTCCGCAAAGGACCGGCACAGCCGTTGCCAGGCCCGCAGATACGGTGCTGGTGTTAGGTGCCGGGCGAGGTCAGTATGGCTACGCACGATTCTGGATACCCACTCGTAGTTGCCCGGAATGATGGTAGCGAGGTAGGGATCGATTGGCGGCAGCTCCCGTTTGAAAAACATCGTGATGTTCCCGCCATCCCGTGAGATCAGATGCCACGCTTCATGGAGTCCATGCTTCCTGGCCAGCCTCCGCAAGGACACCACGTTGAAATTGTAGAGGTGTGCTTCATGAAACGTGCTGCAGGGCGCCTGGCACGTGGCTTCCACATTGGGCACCTCCACGACCACGATTCCGTCTGTCTTCACCCAAGAGTGTAGTAACGCCAGTACGGTGCCTGGATCTTCCGTATGTTCAAGCACATGCCAGATCGTCACAACATCGAACGACTCAGGCGGAAACACCCCATCTTGCACAAACCCGACTTGCACCGACAATCCATATTCTTTGATCGAATAATCCGCATATCCTCTATTGGGCTCAACTCCGCTCACGCGATGCCCCAAGGATTGGAGCAAGTAGGCAAATTCACCTCCGCCGGTCCCCACATCGAGTACGGTTTTCTGTTCTGTAAGCAGTCGGTTGATTTTCTCAAACCGCGACAGGGCGACCTTGCCGGCGCGCAGCACATGTTTCGACTTCGGGCTAGAGGCTTTTTTATAGGAGAGACGATACTCCTCTTCGTAGAACTGCTTCGCATCATGGGGGCGCGGATCGGACCACACAAGCCCACAGGATCGACAGATCACAGTTCGCAAGGGTTTGCCGCTGCGGCTTCGGTTCGACAGAACCCCTACCGCTCTGCTACCGCAGAGATTACAAGGAATGGCACAGGTTTCCTCTGGTTGGTCCATTGATCGTAGCTTCTTGTAGCGTCTGTGTACCGTAATCGCTCACGACACTATAGGTGCGCTGCTTCCCCGGCGCAAGTCCGTGCCTTGAATCGAACCGCCCATGCACCTCGCGAGACCCTAAGTCGGCATCATCTGGTGCCCGCCCTGGATGGCGGCACGGGTCCTGGCATCCTGTAGCAGCCACTCCGCCGCTTCATCAAACGAGGAGGCCACCAGATCTGGGATCAGCCCAGACATTTTCAATTCTTCAACCTGCTCTGGCAGAACCGCTCCTGTCGTCATCAAAATACTCCGCGAGCCCACACGCTTGGCCAACTCCACATCACTCACTTTGTCGCCAATCAGATACGAACGATTGAGATCAACTGCTCGCTCTCGCACCGCCTGATCGATCAGGCCCGTATTTGGTTTGCGGCACGTGCAGGCATCATCGGGGTGGTGCGGACAGACGTAGAGGGCATCGAGCGGGGCGCCGGACTCTTCAAGGAGTCGAGTCAGTTTTGCGTGAATCGCCTCAAGGTCACCGAGAGAGAACAGTCCCCGCGCCACTCCCGACTGATTCGTAACCACGATCAACCGCGCACCCGCCCGTACCAATTTCGCCAACACCTGGGCTACGCCGGGAAACAATTCAAACTGGTCTGACGACCGGATGTATCCGGGGTCGGGATTCAACGTGCCGTCGCGATCCAAGAACACGGTATAGCCGGAAAGGACAGCTGATAAGTTTACAGGTGGACAGACTGACAGCTTTTGCGGAGAGGCCTCGGTCTCCCGACTCATCGGCTTGTCGCGTGTCAGCTTGTTTCCTACAAGCCTGTCAGCTTGCATCTGTTGAACCGCCGTGTCATATACCCGATCCGCCGGCACTCTGGTCATACATCGGTGATCGATCGGACATTCTCGCAACAGACACGGCGCGCACTCGACCGGTTCACGTACGATGAACTGCGCTTGCCCATAGGGTGCGGTGGTTCGCCAGTCAGTCGGGCCGAACACCGCGACGACCGGTACTCCACAGGCCACGGCGATATGCATCGGCCCCGTATCGTTGGTGAGCAGCAGACGGCAGCGTTTAGTCACGGCCATCAGTTCACGAATCGTGGTCGTTCCGGATAAGACCACCGATCGGCCCTGGATATGGGCCGCGATGTCCTTTCCCAACGATTCTTCGCCCTTTGCGCCAAGAACCACAACGGCTGTGCGCATCCTTTCCGCTTTAGAGAGGTGCTCCGCCAAACGCTGAGCAACCTCCGCGAATCGATCCGGCAACCAGCGCTTTGCACTCCCATAGGTCGATCCCGGATTGATTCCGATGATCAGATCAGAGGGGTCCACGCCTGAGGAAGCTAATCGCTCATCGACCTCCCGCTCCTCCTCCGGCGACACCGTCAGGTGTGGAGACGGCGGTGCTCCGGATAGTCCCAACGGCATGAGCAGGTTCCAATAGTACTCGACTTGATGTGTCAGCGAATTGGGACTAGGAACCGCAACGGGGTCGCTCAGAAATATGGCGCGGCCATCGGTCAAATATCCACATCGTCGCGGAATCCCCGCGAGCCACGCAATGAACGCTGCTTCAAAGGCATTTTGAAACAGCACCGCCAGGTCGAAGCGATGTTGTCGGAGGGTCCCCGCGAGCGTCCATTTCCCCCCCAGACCCGCATGTGTCTCCTTATCGTCGTACACCAACACATGATCGAGTCCGGCATAACCGATGAACAATTCCGCAACAACGGATTTTGCCAGGAGCGTGATCTCTGCCTGAGGAAAGAGGGATCGGAGCCCGCGCAAAGCCGGCTCACACATCACCGCATCCCCGATCCAATTCGGCGCCCGCACCAACACGCGTCTGATGAACTCTTTACGCACCGCTAGCTCCTGCGTCCACGATCAATCGGCGCAGCCGCTCCTCCCCATGGACGATCTCTGCGTGAATCCGTAATGCCCACCACGAGTCGTCCGACCTAAGAAACGGCTGTAATTTTCCAGCGTCTTTTTCGGTCGTCAGGACGATATCTGCGCCGGCGGCCTGCGCATCAGCACGAACCTTGCGGACATCGTCATCGTGATACCGGTGATGGTCGCTGAAAGCCGTCTCACCAATGATCTCGACTCCCAATGATGCAACGGATCGGCGGAACGACTGACTATTCCCGATTCCGCTCACCACCCAAGTTTTCATTCCTTGGCACCATTCGAGCGATTGCTTCGTTTCCACCGATATCGCAACCAGGGATTCAGGGGGGAACTTGATTTCGATCGCATCGGCGAAGGGGAGATGCGCCGCCTTCAACCGCCCGTACACCGCTTCTACATCTTCTTTGGAGTCGGCCCTGGTAACAACGAGTGCCGCCGCTCGCTCAAGACCCGTGAGGGGTTCGCGCAACCGGCCGGCGGGCACCATTGCATCGAGCCCTGATGCATCTGTCGCATCTAGCAACACCAGATCAACATCCCGGCTGAGCGCAAGGTGTTGAAACCCATCGTCCAAGATCATGCAGTCCACGGGAAACTGCGCCAACACCCATCGGCCCAAGGCCACCCGATCAGCTCCTACCGCAACGATCGCGGTTGGACAACGCCGTGCGATCAGAAACGGTTCGTCACCGGCATCGGATGAATCAGCGAGGAGATGTACGCCATCTGACACGAGACAGTGTGGCGCGTCATTCTCCCGCTTGTACCCTCGGCTCAGTACCGCAACTCGACGGCCCTCAGCCAGCAGCCACTCTGTAAGAAGTATGACGACCGGAGTCTTCCCCGTTCCACCCACCGTCACATTGCCGACACTCACCACCCGGCAGGGCAATCGTGAGGCAACACACCAGCGCCTGCGATAGCACCAATGCCGCGCACGGACAATGAGGCCGTACAAAAACGCCGGCCCCGAGAGCCACCTTCGTACCGACTGTCCAGGCTCTAACCATGCCATCGTATACTACGGCCGCGCCAAGGCTAGCCCCGATTCGGATTTGCTTGACGGTTCTGAACGGGGCAGTGTAGGACTCAGAACGGATTCGATCAGATCCAGACTGCGTTTTAAGGCACCTTGATTATCCAGTACGGCGCGCCTGGCAGCTTGTCCCACTGTGTCACAGGCATCTTGATTGGACAACCACTCAGTACAATACTTGACTATATCCTCGATTCCCATGATTCGGCGACCTCCACCCGCTTCATGCAATAAGATCGCCATTTCGGCGCAGTGATCGGTATACGGACCGAACAACACGGGCCGTCCCCAGATCGCCGGCTCCAGCAAATTGTGGCCGCCGACCGGCACCAGCGTTCCGCCCACGAACGCAACAACCGCTTCCCGATAAGCGCGGGCCAATTCCCCCCTCGTGTCCAAGATGATGACCCGAGGGCCAGCAACCGGCTCGCCGATTCGGCTCTTGCGCTGTACGGCGAATCCAGCACTCTGAATCATCACTTCGACCTGATCCACTCGTTCGATATGCCGGGGGGCTACCATCAACACAGCCGACGGATGAACGTTAACAATCCGCCCATAGGCTGAGACCAACAGTTCCTCTTCGCCGGGGTGGGTACTGCCGGCCAGAATCAATCGTTCGCCCTCGCAAAGCCCGAAATTCCGGCGCAGCGAGGTCTCCCCTTCCATGATAGGCAGCGGTTGGTCAAGCTTGATGTTGCCGGTCGTATGTACCGCATCCGGATCGGCTCCCAAGGCAACAATCCGTTGCCGGTCCCGATCGGATTGCATCAGACACAGGGTAATCGATCGAAGCACCGACCGATACAACGAACGAATCCCGGTGATATCTTGACGGCGAAACGAACGCGACGACAACCGTCCGTTGACAAGGATTGTCGGGATCCGCCGATCCTGCAGCGTCCAGAGCAGATTGGGCCACAACTCGGTCTCGACGAACAGATAGAGTGCGGGCCGCAACCGATCCACCATGCCCGTGACCGCCCAGGGAAAATCCATCGGCGCGTACCGATGCTCCGCTACGCCCTTCAATCGTTGCTCGACCGCTTCGCGACCCGTATCCGTAACGGTCGTCACGATATAGCGATAGTCGGGATGGCGTTCGTGCAAGGCTTTCACCAGCGGCACTGCCGCCACAGCTTCTCCGAGCGACACGGCATGCACCCAGATCAGCGGCCGAGCATTCAGGACTCGGTCGGACGAATGCGTCTGCCACCCCATCCGCTGGAGAAAGCCTCGCCGGCAGCGCGGCTTCGCCACCAACACCCCTACGATGACAGGAGCAGCAAGGACAAGACCCAGGTTATAAAGGAACTTCCACATGATCACGAAGTAAAACGTGAGGGGGTGAGCGGTACCACGTCCGGTCTGATTCCCAAACCTTTTACGATTCACGCCTCACGGTTCACGCTTCACGAACGCCTCCGCTTGATCCGTCAAGCGATTGAGAACCGACTCAAGTTCCAGGCGGGCCACTTCGAGCGCCCCGTCATCCCCCTCACGCGAAACCCAAAGCGGATCTCCGTAGAGGAACAGGCCCCGGCAGAAGGGATACGGGACCATGTACCGATCCCAGCTCGCAAAGAGTTTTTTTTTGAGCAGGCAAAGGCCAAAGGCACGATCGGAAGGCCTGTCGCCTTGGCCAACTGAACAACGCCTAGTTTGACGATGTGGCGGGGGCCTTTAGGTCCGTCCGGCGTCACGACCACATCCCGGCCTGACCGGCCCAGCGTGATCAGCGCGCGCAACGCGCCGGCGCCGCCACGGGTACTCGATCCTCGCACCGCGTCATGGCCAAATCGCGCGATGATGCGCGCGATGATTTCGCCGTCGCCATGCTGGCTGATCAACACATGGGAACCCGTTCCGCGATACCCAATCGGGATCATCAGTTGTTGGGCATGCCAAAAGGCCAGAATGATGTGTCGACCTTCGCGATACAGCGCATCGACCGCCTCATGCCCACGCGTCTCGCACCGCATCGACCACGCAACTGTTCGAATCAGGCCTACCGCAACGGGCGGCAGTAGTGCGCATTTGACCCACTGCTCAACGCGTTTCTTCAAACTCTTTCTATTGTCCACACTCAGCACTCCTATCTAATCGATTCACACACGCGTCACATCCTGAAACTGCAACGCATGCAGCCGATGATAGACCCCGCCACGCCGCAGCAATTCTTCGTGCGATCCTGTTTCGACGATGGCGCCTCGATCTAATACCACAATACGATCAGCATGTTGAATCGTCGAAAGGCGGTGCGCGATCACCAGGGTCGTTCGGTTCTTCATCAAATTGGCCAGGGCCAATTGCACGATACGCTCGGACTCCGTATCCAATGCCGACGTCGCCTCATCCAGAATCAGCACCGGTGGATCTCGTAAAATGGCCCGCGCGATCGCCAAGCGTTGCCGCTCGCCTCCGGATAGTTTCACACCTCGCTCTCCGATGACCGTCTCGTAACCCTGCGGCAGACGCAGGATAAAGTCATGAGCATAAGCCAATTCCGCCGCCTGTTCGATATCGGCTTGCTCTACTCCCACCCTGCCAAAAGCAAGGTTATTGCTGACGGTATCGTCGAATAGCACGACATCTTGAGACACAATGCCGAGATGGTGCCGTAAGGAGCCCAAGACGAGATCCTGAATATCGGTTCCATCGATGAGGATGCGTCCATCTGTCGGTTTGTAGAAACGCGGCAACAGGCTCAGGAGCGTCGTCTTCCCGCTGCCGCTGCTGCCGACGAATGCGACCACTTCTCCCACTTTGACCGAAAGATCGATCTCCCTCACCGCCGGTACGCTGTGCCCTGCATAGACAAAGGTCACCCGCTGAAACTCGATCGACCGGCTGACCCCTTCCAAATTTATCCGCCCGCCGTCCTTGTCTTTTTCGGTTTCCAGATCCAGCACGTCAAAGACCCGCTCCGCCGCGGCCAGCGCCTGCTGCAGCTGATTGTTGGTCCCGGACAGCCGGCGAATGGGATCATAGGCCAGGAACATCGCGGCCAGGAAAGAGGCAAACTCTCCCGGTGTCATCTCACCGTGAATGACGAGAGAGCCCCCATACCAAATAATGATGGCCACTCCCAACACTCCGATCACTTCCATATAGGAGGATCCGAGAGAGTGCACCTGATTGGTCTTCTGCATCGACTGAAAATGCGCGCGGTTGATTTTCTTGAGATATTCAGCCTGGGCATCTTCTCTCCCAAACGCTTTGATGATCCTGATGCCCGCTAGCGTTTCCTGTAAGGCGGACCCCATATCGCCGATTCGCTCCTGCGCGGTCGAGGCTAGTTTTCGAAGGCGGCGTCCGGCCCATGCCATGATGAGCCCTGAGATCGGCATGACAATGAGAGAAAGTCCGGCCATTTTCCAATTCTGATAGAAGATGACCCCGATCATCACCACAAAGGTGAGGCCGTGCTGGACCACATCTCGGATGACTCCTGACACAGTGCTGGCCATAACCGTGACATCGCTGGTCACCCGTGACACCGATCGTCCGGTCGTATTGGCATCGTGGTATCCGACCGGCAGCCGGATCAATTGGAACAGCAGCTCTTGACGTACATCGGTCACCACTCGATTGCCGACGGAAATGATCAGATACTTCTGGCAATAGCTGAACCCGCTCCTCAAGACGGCCACGGCCAATACGGCCAGCGGCAGCAGGAAGAGCAGCGTTTCGTTCTTGCTGATGAAGATCCCGTCCAGCACAGGTTTCATCAGCCACGCATAGACTCCCGTCAACAGTGCCACAAGGCCGGCACAGGCGACACCCCCGATGAATCGGGTCCGATAGGGACCGACATAACGGATGAGCCGTGTGAATCGATCTATGCCTGACATGCCGCCAACACCACATCCGCCGCTCTGAGTGACGCGCCCGGCTCACCCAAAGCTGCCCGCACGGTTGCCAAGTCTCGTTTCATCGCATCATACGCCACTCGATCTCGTAAAATCCGTTCCGCTTCTTCATACAACCGCTCCGCTGTCGCGGCAGACTGGACCAATTCCGGCACTACCGTCCGCTCTGCCACCAGATTCACCAGCCCAATCCATCTCACTCGAACCAGGAAGCGCAGCACAACCCTCGCAACCCAAAACGTCAGCGCCGGCGTTCGGTAGCACAACACCATGGGCGTGCCCACCACCGCGGCTTGCAGGGTTGCCGTGCCGGACGCAACCAAGATCAAGTCGGACACCGCCATGACTTCGCTAGCCTGCTCCTTCACCACCGTGATGGGAACGGGGCTCCTCGCCAAGAGCGACTGTAACAGATTATCGTGAAGGGTGGCGGCTTGCGCCAGAATAAACTTTGTTTTGGGATTTCGCGCGATCAGTTTCTCCGCCGTCTCGATGAGAATCGGAAGCAAGACAGACACCTCATGTGCCCGACTTCCCGGCAATAACGCAATGACAGGTTCATGATCGGCGAAGCCGAACCGGGTACGCAACGCGGTCCTATCATAATGAGGCGCTACTGCATCCAAAATCGGATGTCCGACAAAGGTACAGGGCACTTCCGCATTGTCGTACATGGATTTTTCAAACGGAAGAATGACCACCACATGATCGACCCGCTGCTTGATCCAACGAATCCGCCACGGCCCCCAGGCCCAGATCTGCGGCGCAATATAATAAATGACCCGAAGACCGGCTGCCTTGGCAAAATAGGCAAAGCGGAGGTTGAGTCCCGGATGGTCGATAAACACCACCGTGTCCCACCGTTTAGATCGGAACAGGCGCCGCATTGTGACAAATCGTCGGATGATCGGGAGCAACGCCAGCGGGCCGACCATGCCGATCACATCAAACTTCCCCATCTCCTCTATCAACTCCACTCCAGCGGCTTGCATCGCACGACCGCCGATGCCGGACAGTGAGATGTGAGGATCACGCGCTTTCAATGCCTTGGCAAGATTCGCCCCATGGAGGTCACCAGAGGCTTCACCCGTCACGATCAGAATACGCGCCATAATCGCCTGGGGGACATGGACTAGGACTGGTGGTTGGGGACGCCCAACCCAATAAACCGGGGCCAACTGTTTCCGTCAGGGATACTCAGATCGTTTCTCCTACCTGAATACCTTCATTGCGGACAGCACACGATGAGCGAGCCCCAATGCCGCGGCTCCGTCTTCGCCAGCAATGATAGGGCGTGACGCCGATCGAACTGCGGATAGGAACGATTCCAATTGGAACCGCAACGGCTCGCCATCATTGGCCTGGATTTCCTCAGCGGTTGCCATTATCGTCTGATCCGGCTCAATGGCTCGGCGTCCGACGACCCCCTGGCGGGCCTGAAAGTCGATGGACACCGTACCATCTGCTTGAAACACACGCCACTGCCGCATGGCCTTTGGAGAAATTCGGCTGGCGGTGAAGTTCGCGACACAGCCACGTTCGAATCGGATCCTTGCACTAGCCACATCGTGCGTGGGAGACAATACCGATAAACCAACTGCCTGCACATCGCGCACGGGACCGAGATGACACGACAACAGCAGATCCAGATCGTGAATCATCAAATCTAGCACAACGTCAACATCGGTCCCGCGAGGATTATACATCCCCAGCCGTTGCCCCTCGATCAGCACCGGATGGTGGATGGATGGCCACATGGCCGGCACGATGGGATTGAACCGCTCACTGTGTCCAACCTGCAAGGTGCAGCCGTTGGTTTTGGCAAGATTGACGAGGTCTTCGGCTTCGGCAGGCAACACCGCGATCGGCTTCTCGACCAGCACGTGCTTGCCTGCTTCCAGACAAGTCTTAGCCACGGCATAGTGCCCCGACGTCGGAACAGCCACACTGACGACATCGACCGTCTCCAATAAATCCTGCACCCGTTCAAATGTGCGCACTTGATGCTGCTCAGCGATCGTTCGAGCGCGACTCGGATCTTGATCGGTCACACCGACCAGCGTCGAATCCGAGAGTGCCGCATAGAGCCTCGCATGATGTTGCCCCAAATGGCCAACACCGATGACCCCCGCACGCAGCTTCGTCATATCCCCTTACGCTTATGGGTCAAGACATCAAGATTCAAGATGCACGTGGCAAGTTTCAAGGCAGATATCTCACGATGGATCGCGCAACGAGAACCATTCAATTCAACACGTTTTGCGTCTCACGTCTCAAGTTGCACGCTGTCGGCCGCAATTCCGATGACTGCGATTCCTGCGCGTTCGGCTTGGCTCACGAGTTCGTCCTGGTCCAATACGACGGTGCGGCCCGCCTCCACCGCCAGCACGCTCGCCTTAACCGACGCCATGGCATCAATGGTGCGCGGTCCGACGGCGGGCAAGTCAAAACGCATATCCTGCTGCGGCTTGCTCCGTTTGACGACCACCGCGCCTTCCTTGGCCAATTCGCCACCGCGTTTGATCGCGCCATCCGTCCCTTCAACCGCCTCCACTGCGACAATCACCCGATCTTTCACCACCACACATTGTCCGATATCGAGACGCCCGATCTCCAACGCGATATCCCAGCCGTACCGGATATCGGCCCACTCTGTCTTAGACGGCTGCCGTGATGTCAGCGGCCCCTTTCCCACGAGAATCCCTTCAAGACCGAACGTCGATTCACAGATGATAATCCCGTCCCGCTCAAGTTCGGCCGCGATTTCCCGAAGAATATCGTCGTCCTTCCACAAGGCAATCCTAGCAGCCAGTGCCAGCGCACGAAAATCCGGCCGCACCGTGCTGTAGACATGGGTCTTTTTGATCCCACCCAGCATCACCACATTATGGACATCATCGGCCTTGAATGCGTTGATCAGCTTGTTGAGTTGCCCAATCTTGATCCAGTGAATTCGATCGACGTGCTGTTCGAGTTCCGGCTCTGTTTCCCCCTCGTGCGCCACGGCAGACACGAACAGCCCCAGCTTGCGTGCATTATCGGCAAAGATGATTGGAAACCGCCCGTTACCGGCGATCAAGCCGATACGCCCGTCCGCTATAGACATGGCCGGAGTCATCATCGTGGTTGCCGTCATAGCTGGTGATCGGCCTCACGCTCAAGATCAAGATGGACCGCCCGCGAGATGCCACGTTTGGTCCCTTCCATAAACGTGAGAATCTTCGCCACATCCTCCTGCTCTTTGAACTCCTTTTGGGCCAGCTTGATGGCTTCCACTGTTCGATGGCCTGCACGGAAGAGAAGATCGAAGGCTTTCCTGAGCAGCGCGATGCGATCGGAAGAAAAACCATGGCGTTGCAACCCGACCGTGTTCAGCCCGTAGAGGTGAGCCCGATATCCGCCGGCGGCAAACGCAAACGGCGGGATATCCTGGCCGATTGCACAACACCCGCCGACCATCACATAGTCTCCGATTCGCACAAACTGAAGAATGCCGGTTAACCCTCCAATCACGGAATGATCCCCGATCGTAATGTGTCCGGCTAAGCTCGCCGCATTAGCCATGATGAGATGATTGCCCAGTCGACAATCGTGCGCCACGTGCACATAGGCCATCAAGATGCTCTTGGATCCAAGAGAGGTTACCCCGCCGCCTTGTACCGTCCCGCGATTAATAGTGACATATTCACGAATCACGTTGTCATCGCCGAGAAGGACTTTTGTGGGCTCCCCACGATAGCCAAGATGCTGCGGCGGGCCGCCAATCGAGGCAAAGGGATGCACTTCATTGCGCTCGCCGATCTCGGTCCATCCGTCGAGAGAAACATGAGACAGCAGCCTGGTCCCTTTGCCAATTGTGACGTGCTCGCCGACCACGCAAAACGGCCCCACTTCCACATCATCGGCCAGTGTGGCTTTAGGATGGATAATCGCTGTGGGATGTATCTTCACACATAACCTCCGTAATGAGTACTCAGTGCTAGGGAATGCGCCCTGATTCGATGCCACTCCGACAACTCATCATGCATCACTCATCACGCTTCACGTCCTTTTCATCCATCACCATTGCCGTCACCACGGCTTCACAGGCGAGAACATTGTCCACATAGGCTTTCCCCTGCATTTTCCAGACCGGTGGACGTTTCTTGAGCACTTCGATCTCAAATCGGAGCTGATCACCAGGCACCACAGGCCGCCGGAATTTTGCCTCATCGATACCCGCTAGATACATGAGGGGTCTTCCAACCGGCCCTCCAGACTTAAACACCAGCACGCCTCCGGCCTGAGCCATCGCTTCGATGATCAACACACCAGGCATAATCGGCCGACCGGGGAAATGTCCCTGAAAAAACGGCTCATTAATCGTCACATTCTTGATCGCGACAAGCCGTTGGCCAGGTTCAAACTCTTTCACCCGATCCACCAATAGGAAGGGATACCGGTGAGGAAGTGCCGCTAAAATCTCCTGAATCTCCACCTGCTCAACCTTTGCCATTGGCGCCGCCTCCTCTCCATGCTAATCGATTTGCGTCTCACTTCTGTTGCCGATCAAATTCCTGCACGATCAAGTCCGTCACATCCAGCGCGGGCTGATGATAGAGCACGATGCGGAGCATCGACTCGCTCCCTTTGTCAAGGACGACAATAAACCCCTCCTTTTGTGCTACCACCTGCGCTGCATCCGCGATCTTCTTCGAATACTCCGTGACCATCTCGCGTTGCTTCTGCTGAACTTCGCGGTTGAAATCCTGCAGCCGCCGCTGATAGGCCTCGACCTTACCTTGAAATTGTCCCTGCTTCTCTTGTTTGGCCGCTTCACTCAGCTTGCTATTGGGATCTTGGATGGCCTGCTCCAGTTCTTTCAGATCTTGCTCGTCAGCACTGATGATCTTCTGCCTGGCCGCCTGATAAGCCTTCATCTCCTCAGTTGCCGCCTTGCCCACTTTGGACCGTTCGAGCACAGCTTGCTGGTCCATCACGGCGATCTTGATCGCATCGGAGGCCTGCACTGATCCCATCCAGGACACCAAGAGGGCGGAACCCGCAGCCGCCATCACTCCCACACGTGTCATATCACACCTCCACCGTCACTACGGATGCTCCCGATTAAATTCCTCTATTACCTGACTGGTCACATCGAGCCCTTCTTCGCCATAGAATGTAGGGCCGCCTTTCCCTTTTTCAATAACAACCTGTACACTGATACGTTTGGCCACCTTGGCAACCACCTCATCCACTTTAACCCGAAAGCCTTCCGACACGTCACGCCCCTTTTCTTGGATCTCCCGGTTCAATTCCATATTTTTCTGCTGATACGCCTCAAAACGTTCCTGTAATTGTTGCCGGCGCCGCATAATCCCGTCAGGCTGGAGGGAGTGTGACTCTCCCACTCGCTTCAGATCCTCCTGCATGCGTTGCAATTCCTGCACATCAGCTTCAAGCAACGCCCGCCGATTATTCTCGTAGGCCGTCAATGTGTCTTTTAACTTCTTGCCCAAATTGGATTCGCTCCACACGCGGGAAGAGTCAATGAGCCCTATTTTCCCTTCGATTTTCTGGCCGCCTCCCCTCAGACTGATTGCTGCGCACCCCACAGTCAAAAGGCCCACAACGCCCAGAGTAACAATAACCAGAGTTTGTCGGCGGGCTGCCGACAGGCGAACCGGCTTGTGTGCTCGTTCAGTCACAGCAGACATCAGCTCCCTGAAGATACGGACACACTTGTGTAGAGAACGCGTCCCAAGCTTACTTTCGGGATAACACGGAAGCAGTCCCCCACACCGTCCAGGAGGGATACTCCTTTAAATAATCTATTTATTTTGCCAGAAAGTGTGCAGGAAGGATAGTCCTTATTGATGCGTAGGGAAGGCGTAGCGGACAACTCGAACATTACATACGATGTTGAAGTCCTCACGGCTTCAGCACCAACGCCCAAGTTAGAAGACCGTGCCGATCATAAACTCAAACACTCCGCCTCGCTCCCCTACTCTCGGATCGAGATTGATACCGTAGGCCGCGCGCAACGGACCGAACGGTGAAATCCAGCGCCCTTCAATTCCGGCCGTTTTCCTGAGATCAAAGATGGACAGCGTTTCATTTTCATCAAAGCCTTTTCCGTAATCGAAAAAGAGTACGCCGTTCAACTTCGCGTCGGCGGAAACGGTAAAGACAAGGTCGGCGTTGAAGATCAACTGCTTGGCGGCGCCGAGCGGCGTCTTCGTCGTCGGGACGACGGGACCGCCTCGGCCAAACGCAAACCCACGCATAGTATTGATCCCACCGACGTAAAACCGTTCACTGAGCGGGACCGACCTCCCCTCAAACCTATCCAACGCGCCAAACCGTCCACGGAGCGACAGCCGCAGATCAAAGGGCAGCGGGGTGACCTTCATTACATCGGCGGTGTATTTGATAAAATTGTTGGTGCCGCCCATCAGCGGAGTCCCGATATCAAACCCACCGCTAAACCGCCAGCCGCTTCGAGGATCGAGGTGATAGTCCCGTGTGTCCCTGAAGCCATAGATTCGTAAACCCGTCGTGGACTGATGGCCGAGTTGATCCTCGCAAAATTGCGGGATGGCCTCGCACACACCCGCCACTCCCCGTCTGTAATTCAATTCTTCTGCGAACAGGCTGATGCTTCCTGTATTATATTCCGACAACCAGCGACCTATCGTCACGTTCGCGCCGGTCCGCGTCTCAAGAAAGGACAGGTAGTTCGTCATGCTGCGGTAGATATCCAACTGTAGCGATGTCAGGGAGTCATTCACATAGGGATTCCGCAATGTGATCGATCCCATGCTCCTCCGCTGACCAAGTTGGCCCATGATACGGCCCATGTAGCCGAATCCGCCGATATTCCCTTCCGTGATGTTGGCGATAGCCATCAGCCGATCCAGCGAGCTAAATCCCCCCCCGAAGCTGAATTGGCCGGTCGGTTTCTCCTTCACCCGAACATTTAAATCCACCGTATCCACGGACACTTTGTCGGGTAAGATCTCGACGGTTTCAAAAAAGTTGAGGTTGTTCAACCGCTGAAAACTCCGCTTCAGAGACACCGTGTCAATAACATCTTGTTCGTCCAAGCGAATTTCTCGGCGGATGACGTTGTCGCGCGTCTTATTGTTCCCGAAAATATTGATCTGCCGGATGCGCATCATCTCCCCTTCTTTGAGAGTGTAGATGACGCTGACCGTCCGCTCTGCATTGTTCGGCACGACAGTAGGGATAACTTCGGCAAACGAGTAGCCCTTCCCCCCATAGAGGTCCGTCAGGCGACTGATCTCCTCCCGCACCTTCGCGCGCTGAAAAATCTCTCCTTGCTTGATCCTGAGTCCTTCCCGAAGATCGAGATCTTCGAACACCGTGTGGCCCCGAAACCCTACTTCTCCGATCGTAAACGGTTCCCCCTCGAAAATATTGAACGTGACCGTGAACCATCGCTTGTCTTCGGTCAATTCAATGGATGACAGACTCACCTTGGCATTAAAATATCCCTTGTTCAGCAGCACTTCCTTGATTCGCTCCACATCGTTCTTTGCTTCTTCCTGCTTGAGCACGCCGGCATCGGAGAAGAACGACGGCACAGTAAATCGCGTAAGCACCGCGTACCACGGCACCCATTCGCGCGTCGACAGGATTTTAAACATCTCCGACTTCGTCATCGTCCTCAAGCCGTCGAATATCACGTCTTTGATGCGAGCCTTGTCCCCTTCGATGATGAAAAACGTCAAGCGCGTGCGCCCTTGGTCCAGCGCTTGGATGACCGGAATCACTTGACAGTTGTAATAACCGTCTTTTTCGTACGCCAGACGGATGTTCTCGGCGCTGTCCCTGACCTTCAGCTGATCGAGGAAAGTCTGGCTCTTGATGAGCGTTTTCTCCTTGAGCTTGTCGTCGCTCAGCTGCTCATTCCCGTCATACACAATTTCCGTAATGAAAGGTTTCTCCCGAACGACAAAGACCACGGCCGTTCCTTCCGACGTCTCATCGATTTCAACTTCGACATCCTCGAAGAAGCCGGAGTCGTACAGAATCTTGACCTGCCCGCGCACCGTCTCGGGCGTATAGAGATCATTCACCTTGAGAGTGAGACGTCCGATAATGGTGGGACTTTCGATGCGCGTGTTGCCCCGGATGTCGATCGACTTGATCGTAGAACTCGACGCCTGCTCAGCCGCATCACACCAGCCGGACAAGATCGAGACGGCCACGATCAGCGCGACGAGCCATCGAGATTTGTGAATGAGTATCACGATCATCACAACGTGCTCGCACACGAAAATCACCATGGCCGTGGCAACACCACGTTAGGCTTATACCGACTGGGCAGAAATGGGACTACCTTATCACGCCTGCCCCGCTCCGATGTGCAGACGAGAGGAGGCGCGATTACCGCCCATGAGCCTACGACTCGCAAAATTACGGAATTATATTGGCGCGGTTCCACGTTGTAAAGGACTTGCCGATGGCTTCTGAGGACCGGCCGTTCAGATATCCGCGCAATACGCCCTGGATACAGTGAGTTCCAGCATTTCTTGACATCACCCTACCCATCACATAGTATCCGATTCATGTCGCGTCTCACCGTCAGAAAGGCCGTCATCCCCGCAGCAGGACTGGGGACACGGTTTCTTCCCGCAACCAAAGCTTCGCCGAAAGAAATGCTCCCGTTGGTCGACAAACCACTCATTCAATATATAGTGGAAGAGGCAGTTGCCTCCGGGATCGAGGACATTATCGTGGTTACGGGGCGTGGCAAGCGCGCCGTTGAAGACCACTTCGATCGCTCGATTGAACTTGAAGACAATTTGAAAGGGACCGGCAACAGCCAGGTCCTGCATCAGATCCGGCAGATTTCGAATCTCGCCAACTTCTGTTATGTGCGCCAGTCGGAAGCGCGCGGCTTGGGACATGCCGTGTTGTGCGCGCAGCACTTGATCGGCGATGAACCATTCGCCGTGATTCTGAGCGACGAAATCATCGATGCCCCGGTGCCAGCGTTAGCCCAACTGATCCATGTCTATAAGAAACGTCATGGCGCGGTCCTGGGTGTGCAAGACGTGCCGAAACAGGATGTCAGCCGATACGGCATCATCGCCCCCAAACGCATTGCAAGCGGCCTGCATCGCGTCCAAGACATGGTGGAAAAACCGTCGCCAACCGATGCCCCCTCGACTCTAGCCGTCATCGGTCGCTATATCTTACCGCCAGAGATTTTCCCGATCCTGAGGAAGACGACAGCAGGAAAGAATGGGGAGATTCAGCTGACCGACGCGCTCAAGGAGCTGGCGAAACAATCACCGATGTTTGCCCAAGAAATCAAGGGCCAGCGTCATGATGCTGGAGATAAGCTGGGCTTTCTCATCGCTACGGTCGAATTCGCGCTGAAGAACCCCTCATTGGGAGCCGACTTCGGCGAGTATCTTGTTTCACGTGCTCACTTGCTTTCAACTGACCGGCGAAATAGATTGGTCCTTGACGCACCCGATCATACTACGTCACCGGGCAAACCACGAATTCCTCCGAGCCGAGATTATTAGGGAGCAGTATCCGATGACAAACCAGAACGAGCAGGAACTTCAACCTCCCCAGAACGTCGAGATCCCTGCCCAACTGCCTTTGCTACCAGTGCGCGACATCGTCGTGTTCCCCTACATGGTACTTCCGCTCTTCGTCGGGCGGGAGATGTCGGTCAAGGCGACCGAGGCGGCACTTGCTGGGAACCGGATGATCTTCCTCGTGACGCAAAAAACGCTCGACGTGGAGAATCCAGAACCCAACGACATCCATGAGATCGGCACCGTCGGCATCGTCATGCGCATGCTGAAGCTGCCAGATGAACGCATCAAGATTCTCGTGCAGGGTGTCGCAAAAGCCAAAATTACCAAATACATCCAGACCGACCCCTACTATTCCGTTCGCATCGACAAGCTCCCCGACACCAAGCCCGCTGGCACGTCACTCGAAGCTGAAGCAGTCATGCGCACGGTGAAGGAGCAGATCGAGCGGATCGTCAATTTGGGCAAAATCCTGATCCCCGACGTCATGGTCGTGATTGAAAATCTGGAAGAGCCCGGCCGGCTCGCCGACATGATCGCGTCGAATCTTGGGCTAAAAATCGACGTGACCCAACGCGTGCTGGAACTCCTTGACCCGGTCCAGCGCCTTCGACAGGTCAGTGACATTCTCGGCAAGGAAATCGAAGTCCTGTCGATGCAGCAAAAAATCCAAGCGCAAGCCAAAGGCGAAATGGACAAAACTCAGCGCGAATACTTCCTGCGCGAGCAACTCAAAGCGATTCAAAAAGAACTGGGCGAATTGGACGAACGAACGGAAGAAGTCACCGAATTCCGCAACCGCATCAAAGACGCCCAAATGCCGGAGAAAGTGCTCAAAGAAGCGGAAAAACAGCTCAAGCGCCTGGAGAAGATGCACCCCGACACAGCTGAGTCCGCGACGGTCCGCACCTATCTGGAATGGATGGTGGAGCTACCCTGGTCCAAACGATCCAAGGACAATCTCAATCTGAAGGCAGCGGCCAAGGTGCTGAACGAAGACCACTACGATCTGGAGAAGGTCAAGGAACGAATTCTGGAGTACCTGGCGGTCTGCAAGCTAAAAGAGAAGATGAAAGGGCCCATCCTCTGTTTCGTCGGGCCGCCAGGGGTCGGCAAGACCTCCCTGGGCAAATCAATTGCCCGTGCGCTTGGACGGGAATTTGTCCGCATTAGTCTCGGTGGCGTCCGGGATGAGGCGGAAATCCGCGGGCACCGCCGCACCTACGTCGGCGCGCTGCCCGGCCGGCTCATCCAAGGCATAAAGCAGGCGGGAACGGCCAATCCCGTCTTTATGTTGGATGAGGTAGACAAGGTCGGCATGGACTTCCGTGGCGACCCCTCCGCGGCTCTGCTCGAGGTCCTCGATCCCGAACAAAACAACTCGTTCACCGACCATTATTTGGGTGTCCCCTTCGACCTGACGGAGGTGATGTTCATTACCACGTCCAATCTGATCGATCCGATCCTTCCCGCATTGCGAGACCGGATGGAGATCATCGAAATTCCAGGATATACCGAAGAAGAAAAACTGGGCATCGCACAGAAATATTTGATTCCCAGACAACTCGACGAGCACGGCATCACGAACAAGCACGTGCGCATCGCCGAGCCGGCCATCAGAAAAATCATCGCGCACTACACCCGAGAAGCCGGCGTGCGCAATCTTGAACGCGAGATCGCCAACGTCATGCGGAAGGTGGCCAAGAAAGTCGCGGAGGGCCAGGGCCAGGGCTTCCCGATCGATGTCGCAAACCTCCAGAAATACCTCGGGGTCCCCAAATATGTACCGGAAACGGAACTGGAAAAGGACGAAGTGGGGGTGGCAACCGGCTTAGCCTGGACGGAGGCGGGTGGTGATGTCCTCCACATAGAAGCGACCGTGATGAAGGGAAAAGGCCAACTGACCCTGACCGGCCATCTGGGCGACGTCATGAAAGAATCGGCTCAGGCGGCGCTCAGCTACGTCCGGTCGCGAGAAAAAACGTTGCGGCTCAATCCCGACATGTTTAACAAACAAGATCTGCACATCCATGTCCCAGCCGGCGCCATTCCCAAGGATGGCCCTTCGGCTGGCATCACCATGGCTACCGCCATCGCTTCGGCCCTCTCCGGCATTCCCGCCAGACGAGATCTGGCCATGACGGGAGAAATCACCCTGCGCGGGCGTGTTCTGCCGATCGGTGGATTGAAGGAAAAAATCCTGGCGGCTAAACGGGCCAAACTAGCCAGGGTGATTCTGCCAAAGCGGAACAAGAAGGATCTTGAAGAAATCCCCAAACATCTGTTGAAGGGCATCCACTTGTCCTTCGCCGATACGATGGATGACGTGATGAAGATTGCCATCAGGAGAACAGCGGCCACCCGCTCGTCGTCGAAAAAAGCACCACCTCCCGCGACGGCTGCTTCGACATCTGCGCACACCGGAAAACACAAGCGGGACAGTCGCACACGGGAAATTCAGGCCGCGCTGTCGCCTGCCCCGACTGCGCACCTTCGGTGAGTGACATCGTGGCCCTTCGAAAGGCCCAGCCCCGCATACGAGAATTCGCGCTGATCCGAACTCTCGCACGCCGATTTGCCCGCCGCACCACGCAACTCATTCGAGGCATCGGTGATGATGCAGCCGTGCTGGCATCTCCGACACAAGGGTGGTGGCATGTCACGACGGATTTACTCGCCGAGGGCATCCACTTCGATATGCGCACCGCATCTCTCGAATCAGTTGGATACCGGGCCGCCATGGTCAATCTCAGCGACATTGCCGCCATGGGTGCAGTACCGCGTTATGTCCTCATTTCCCTCGCCATGCCGTCTAATTTCGGTACAAGGCAGACGATTCAGCTCTACACCGGCCTCATGAAGGCATGCCGACCACGCCACGTCATCCTGATTGGTGGGGACACCTCCGCATCGAAGGCCGGACTCTTCGTGAGCCTCACTGTCCTCGGAACCACCAAGTCAAGGCGCGCGCTGTTCCGCCACGGAGCCCGTGTAGGCGATGACATCTATGTCACGGGGACTTTGGGCGACTCATTGGCGGGCCTGCAACTTCTGGCGCGCGTACCATCCACACGACCGTCACGCCGGGTGTTCTCTCCGCTCCGAGCCTCTCACAAAAACTTTTTAATCAATCGCCATCTCCATCCGGCTGCACGCCTCGCCGAAGGACAATGGCTCAACAACACGCGGCTGGCAACTGCAGCCATTGATCTGTCCGATGGTCTCTCCGGCGACCTCAGACACCTCTGCGAAGAAAGTCGCGTGGGTGCAGAGATCGAGCTGAACACCCTTCCCATCTCAGCCGCGTGCCGTGGCTATGCCAAAAGCCGGCATATGGACGCAGCGCTGATCGCGCTCAGAGGAGGCGAAGACTATGAACTCTTGTTCAGCGCCGCACCGATGAAACGGGCATCCATTGCTCGTCATGCGCGCGCGCGCGGATTTCACGTCACACGAATCGGCACGATCCGTCCGCGCCGGTTCGGGATGCAGATGAACACTCCCGATGGTACGCTGAAGCCGATTCCCAATATGAGCTACGAACACTTTTGTTGATGTCCAACCAAACCCGCCAGGATGCGGCGTCGATCCGCAGGCCGTTCCACGCACTGATCCGCCAAGTGCTGCACTTACAGGAATCGGCTCAGCGAACTGCACTGGCGTTCGCCATTGGGGTCTTCATTGCCTTCTCTCCCGTCTACGGATTGCATACCGCGATGGTGGTAGCCTGCACCTGGCTCTTCGATCTCAATTTTGTGGCATTGTTGACCGGCGCATTTGTCAACAACCCTTGGACCATTGTGCCGATTTTGGGGGTGACCTATTGGACTGGCGCGTGGTTATTGGGACACACGGAAACCCCGGCGTTCAATTGGACCGACCTCAGCGTCAGCGGGATCTACGACCAAGTTGTTCCCTATTTGATTCCATTCGCACTCGGTGGATTCGTCCTGAGCGTGATTGGAGCCTTACTGGCTTACCCTGTCGCGTATCTGCTCATTCTCCGATATCGTTCAACGTTCAGCCCACCCCCTTCCCATCCATTGCCGCCCCCTGACCAGGTAAGCTAAGATACAGTTCACCTATGGTTTCGTCAGCACGAGTGACTGCCCCCTATGACGGATCGGCGTTGATTGCCGATCCCATTCACCGCTACATCTCGTTCACCGTACCCTACGCCACGCCTGACCCTCACGAGAAGACCGAGAAAGACCTCATCGATTCACCGTGGATCCAACGATTACGGTACATTTATCAGCTCCAAAGCGCCCGTTGGGTCTATCCCTCTGCGGAACATACCCGCTTTGTCCACTCGCTTGGAACCATGCACGTAGCCGGGCGATTTGCCCGGCATCTCTATCCGTTTCTCAAGAAATCCGTCCCCGATGTGCCCTCAGCCAACTATATCGAAGCCCTCCTACGCATTACGGCGCTGGTTCATGACATTGGTCATGGTCCGTTTTGCCACTTCTTCGACGAAAACTACCTCCATGGCTTTCATCTCACGCACGAAAAGCTTGGGCAGATCATCATCCGTGAGCACTTGGGACCCATCATCCGAAACATTCGCCGAAGCCCATCAGGCTCATTCGCTATGGGCGAGGAGCTGGACCCCAACCAGATTGCACATCTGATCGTAAAGGAAAAAGGAAAGGACAACTCCCGTCTCCCTCGATGGATGAACATACTCCAACCCGTCATTTCAGGCAGTTATACGGGAGACAATCTGGATTATGTCTTGCGCGATTCATACATGTGTGGTGTGGCGGTCGGACCCGTCGATCTCTCGCGATTGATTCACTACACCATCATCACCAACAACGGGTTTACGATTCACAAGACTGGACTGCCGGCCCTGCAGATGTTCCTAAATACCAGAATGTACCTGTACTCGAATGTGTACTTTCATCGCACCACGAGGGCCATCGATATCCACTTGCGTGACATTTTTGGTGACACCATGAAGTTGCTTTTCCCGAAAGACCCACGCACCTGCATGGATCGGTACCAAACGCTTACGGATTGGTCGCTGTTGGAAGAAGTACGGGGCTGGCCACGCGCCAGCCAGAAAGCACGCCGCCGGCTCGGGCATGAATGGGGGCGCATCCTCGACCGGGACGTCAAATGGAAGATGGCCTACAGCACCACGCTGAAAGAAAACGGTCAGGAACGGGGGATGGCCTTCCCCAGCCATGCGCTGTTCGCACAGCAGATTGCAAAAGAATTGCCACAGGGGTTGCGTAGCCTGGAGTTCCGCGTCGATATGGCGCCGCTGGACCCTCGCCCCGATCCCAAAGACCAGTATGGGAATCCGTTGTATGTTTACGACCCGGGTACCAAACAGGTGTCCACTGAACCGCTCGAAGAGTTCTTGGACCTGTTGCCCACGCGGCTCATTCAATTTCGCGTTTACTCACGCGACCATACACACGACGCCGCCCTCTCGCAGGCCGCGGCGACCGTCCTCAATAAGACACCGGCCAGCCTCGAATCAAATTATTAACGAGCGGGACTTACGCTGGGACTTTTTCCAGCTGGTTGCCGAGCAGGTGCGATTTCCGCATCTTCATGACGTAGCATTGCTCCGTCGTCGGAAAATGCAGCTTGCGCTTTTTCGAGGGGAGCTGAGCTTCAAACCGATCGATACGGACCAGCGCTGCATCGTTGCCTCCTAATCGGACCAACAGCAGCGCAAGTCGAAGATGGGCAGGAACGAGCAAGAGCAGGTGGCGAACTTCCTTGACCGCTTCGATCACATAGCGATAGCCCGTAATCGACACTGCTCGATTGATCTCCTCGTAACAGACGGATTCGATCATGTGCACGCTCAGGCGATCCGTCTCGGTGCTGATGCGCATCTCCCATTGCCCGCTCCCCAAAGCCCGTAGCTCTTCGTAAGATAGATGAACGCCACTTCCCCTCACCTGCGCTCATGTGCGCTCCACGACCCCTCGCGCTTCCGTCCACGCGCCATACAATCCAATCAGCGTGCCCGGATAAGGCATGGGACTCTAGCACTGATCGTATCGAGGCAAACACCTTTTCTCAGTAATCGCGAAAGAAGAAACACCCGTCCATGCGACCCCACGCATACGTCACAGATCATGTCGTCATCAGGGAGATATAAATGTACATTCAGATGCCTGAACGATCATAAATATCAACCGCCATGCTCTACTCGGCCATGATCTTCATTTTATGACACTGCCAGATGACCAGCAGGCTGAACACGACTAACAAATATGGGATCACCTCTGCAAACTGCCATTCGCCGAACATTTTCCACCTCTCCGATCGCATTTTCGCTTGATCCCAAGAATAACAGTCGCGCATACCATCGACAAATTGATTCTCGATTTCTGCTGGTCGAGACAGCAGGATGCCGCGGCAAAAGACGATACGGGGCCTAGTCAGGACAGTGTCTTGCCTTTGCTACAAAGGCTAAATGGTCAGCAGAACTAATGCTTCGCCATTGACGGCCCGATCATCGGCAGTGCAGGATTTATTCCTCCGGTCCGTGCTTGCTTTCTGCTGAGACCGGTGGCTTTGGCTTGCGGCTTGCGTGCTGCTCATGAAAGATCGCTGCAGCGGCAAACAGTTGGATGCCGGCCAGTAGCAGAAACAACCCGCCGATGTCGTAACCAACGTTTTCTGTGAGATAAAACCGTCTACTGGCAAGCAGGAACGCCACTGCTGAGAGGACACCAAAGAAGATTCTCATGCCGGAGCCTCATACGACCAGGAGGGTGGCTACGGCGCCGGAGCGCCCACTGCGGAACCCGAGTCAGAGTCCGGCGTTGGGATCACCGATTTGGCCTCGGCTTTGAACGGCAAGTCCAATAGGGCATAGGGATTGACCCGTGCGCCATTCAGTTTAACTCCCCAATGCAGATGGGGTCCTGTTGCCCGTCCAGTGGCCCCCACTTTACCGATTATCTGTCCGGCTTTGACCGCTTCCCCCTCCTTCACCAATACTTCGGACAGATGAAAGTACATTGAATAGAAGCCGAGACCATGGTCTAGGAAGACGCCCTTACCGGAAAATATATGATTGACGGTGAGCCGTACAACCCCATCGTTGGTCGCTGCCACATCCGTGCCGGTGGGTGCGCCGATGTCTTCTCCGTTGTGGGGATTGCGGGCCTGGCCGTTCATGATGCGCACGCTGCCAAAGATGCCAGTTCGTTTCCCGTTCACCGGCTCGACAAACTTGGGCTCCCATAATTTGCTTTGGGAATCTGCCGCGAGCGCCTCTTTGACCTGCTCTTGTTCAGCCTTCCATCGCGCCAGTCCCTGTGCATCGAGATCAACCTTGTCCTTGGGCAGTTTCAGATGCTCGATACGAAATTTCTCTTTGACCACCTCGACGCGGTAGACAAGCGATCGGCTGTGTTCCATCTGCGTGATTTGAATCGTCAGATCATACGTTCCGGGCACATCTTGCAAATCGATGCCCAGCAATCCCACAAACCCTTTGGTTTCTCCCGCTCTGGTCTCTGGGAAAAATAGCACTGCCCGCCCCAAGAATGTTCCCTGCACACGGACTGCTTCTTCATCCGTCGGAACCTTGACGATAAGAATCTGCCCCTGCTTGCCGCTGTACTTCCCATCGAAAGCAATGGCCGGCTGCTGGCCTGAAAATCCACTGATCGAAAATATGGCAGCCAGAAGAAACAGAACGATACCGATCACTCCCCCCAGCGTGAACATGTTGAACTGCCCATACTGGGTCATCGATAAAATCTCCCTCCGGACATTTGCGACACCAGTTCCTCAACCCGCCGATTGGACGCGCTGAAGGGATCCATGCACAGGATCGTTTCTTCCCAATAGCCATTCAGTTTCAAATAGGTCCAATCCACCGTGTACGAGCGGTTCTTTGCTCTGGCGAACCGGATAAAGTCGCCTCGGACCTTGGCTCTCGTGGTTTGGGGCGGTGTGGATATGGCTCGCTGAACCGCGTCCTCTTCCACAATCCGCTCAATGAGACCACGGGATTCCATCAGATAGTACAGGCCCCGCGTCCGCTTCACGTCATGGAACTGAAGATCGAGCAGAAACACCCGCGGGTCGTCCCACCCGCAGTCTTTCTTGTCCACATAGCTTTGAATCAGGTGTTTCTTGGCCACCCAATCGATGTGATGCGCGAGCTGCATGGGATCGTCTTCCAGCCGGGTAAGAATCGTCTCCCACTTGGCATAAACATCATCCAGAATCGGGTCATGCGCCTGCTGATCCAAATACTCCTTGGCGCGCTCCAAATACACCCGCTGAATTTCGATGGCCGTCAGTTGCCGCCCATCATCGAGCCGCACTTCTTTCCTGAGCGTCGGATCGCGGGCGATCTCACGAATAGCTTTCACGGGATCTTCCAATTCCATCCCATGCACCGCATACCCCTCCTCGATCATCGACAAGACAAGCGCCGCCGTGCCCACCTTGAGATAGGTGGCAAACTCCGACATGTTGGAATCCCCTACGATGATATGCAGCCGGCGATACCGTTCAGCATCGGCATGCGGCTCATCGCGGGTATTGATGATGCTGCGCGAAGACGTGGTCGACGACGACGTCTTTTCATGGATGTGCTGGGCCCGCTGGGAAATGAAATACTGCGGCTTCCCGGAGACCTTGAGCACTTTCCCCGCCCCACTAAACACCTGGCGCGTGACAAAAAAGGGGATCAGTTGCTCCGTAACTTTCCAAAATTCAACGTCGCGCCGCATCAGAAAATTTTCATGACAGCCATACGTATTCCCAAGAGAATCCGTGTTATTCTTGAAAATATAGATCTCGCCTGACAGACCTTCCTCGCGAAGCCGCTCTTCCGCCGCCGGCAGACAGGCTTCCAGGAGCCGCTCTCCGGCCTTGTCATGGATGACCAGATCGAGAATATTGTCGCACTCCGGCGTGGAATATTCCGGATGGCATCCGGTGTCTTGATAAAATCGCGCCCCATTGGCCAGAAACGCGTTCGACGGCCAACTGTTCGGAATAAGACCCTCGAAGATATACCCCAGTACTTTCTCGATCGGCAGATAGATCCGGCCGTTCGGCGAAAAAATCAGACCGTATTCATTCTCAAGACCGAAGATGCGCTGCTTCAAGGGGCCTGGATATGTCATATGTATTGCCGTCAGATTACACGGTCATCCTCCGTTCTTCAACAGATGGAGAAGAGTGCGCGGAACGGATTAGGTGGAGAGAAACCGACGAATGTCCTGCACCGGCACACGGCGGAATTTGCGCCCTACGCGGGTGCGGTCCAAGACGGCCACTTCAAGGCCTTCAGGGGAGAGCTTGAGAGTGGCGATCTGCTCCAGCGCGGCAACGCAGAGAACCAGCGCAGCCGCCAAGGACGGTGGCTGGTTTGAGCTTTTCTCTTTCAATACAGTTTGAATGGCATCGGACTTTCCTCCGATCACCGAGAAGTTTTTCTCATCGATGATGCTCCCGTCGAACGAGATCCTGTAGATTTCATTCGGTTGGGTACCGACGCCGACCTGCACCACGAGAATTTCGACTTCCAGCGGCTTAGCTTCTTGGCTGAATACGGTGCCAAGACTCTGAGAATAGCCGTTCGCCAGTGATCGGCCGGTGACATCTTCCCGGCTATACATGAAGCCTTTCAGATCCGCATGTCGAATGCCAGCTTTCCGGAGGTTCTCAAATTCGCTGTATTTGCCCGCGCCTGCAAACGCGATGCAGTCATAGATCTCCGACACCTTGTGCAATGATGCACTCGGATTATCCGCCGTCAGCAATACCCCTTCATCATATTCCATCGCAATGATGGAACGGCCTTTGGCAATTCCCTTTCGGGCATACTCTGCTTTGTCCTGCATCATCTGTTCGGGAGAAACGTAGTACGGCATCGGCATGGCTACGACTCCCTCGACCGGCGCAGGTCAATCATGCCATCGTACACCCCACGAATACGATCACCCGGCACGTCAGTGATGCCCTGCGCCGTCACAAATTTGGCCGTGGGGTAAATCCCTCGCACGAAATCGGGACCACCGGTCCCCACGTCATCATCAGCGGCATTGTACAACGCCGTCAGCGCCAATGTGAGAGCATCGGGTTCCGGCAGATTCTTCTGAAAATGTTCCCGCATGGTGTTCCGGGCATCTTTGCCTCCTGACCCGATCGCATGGTAGTCCGATTCCTCGTACCGTCCACCCGTAATGTCGTACTTAAAGATGCGCCCTTCCGCGCGCGCGTCATCATACCCGACAAAGAGGGGCATCACGACAAGCCCCTGGAAGACCATCGGCAGGTTAGCCTTCACCATTTGGCCAAGTTTGTTGGCCTTGCCTTCGCAGGAAAGTTGCATCCCTTCCAATTTCTCGTAATGCTCCAGCTCAGTTTGCAACAACTTGGCCATTTCAATGCACGGCCCGGCGGCACCGGCAATGGCCATGGCGGAGAACTCATCGATCTTGAATACCTTCTCGATACGTCGATCGGCTATCTGAAACCCTTCCGTCGCCCGGCGGTCACCGGCAATGACCACCCCCTGTTGATATTTGAGCGCCAGCACGGTGGTGGCCTGAGGCACCGCCAGCGGAACACCCGCGTGATGCGGCTGATTCGAGGGCCTCGAACCCTGGCCGCCTGGCATCAATACAGGATGGCACTGTGATACAAAGTTAAAGAAACTCGAGTCGTCATGATGGGGGAAATACGGCAGCTTCACGATATATCCAGAGGTTGCTTGTTACGCCTTTAGTTTTTCAATGAGGGCATCCACTGTGTCAACGGCATCGAGCAATCCCTCAGTCAACGCCTTTGTGCCGCGATAGGGGTCCATCAACGGGATTTTCTTGATGGTGGTGTTCCCGACATCGAACAGCACCGAGGTCCAACTCGCACCACACAACGCCGTGGGAAACTTGGTGGCACAACGGCCCCGGAAATACGCCCTGGTCCCTGGCGGCGGCGTGAATTCGGCCTGCCGGATCTCCGTTTCCTCCACGATCGGCTCAATATAGCCGCCGCGTTCCAGCGTATAGAACAGTCCTCTCTCAGGACGAACATCATGATACTGAAGATCCATCAGCTTGGTGCGAGGATCGTCCCACCCACAGCCCTTCCGATCCATGTACGACTCGATCAGATGGCGCTTAGCCACCCAATCTAACTCCCTTACCAACAACCGGGGGTCTTGTTCGAGCTTGACCAGCACGTCCTCCCATCGAGTGATCACGTCCTGCGTCTCTGGTGTTGAGCCTCGAGCGGCATAACAAGCCTTCGCAGCCGTGAGATAGGCACGCTGGATCGCCAGCGCCGTCGTCGGACGCCCATCGGCCAGTTTGATCGTTTGCTTTATTTCCAGATCACGCGAGACTTGTTTGAACGCCCGAACCGGTTCCTCCAGCTCCACCTGCGGCAGTTCAGCCTCGGCCGCCAAGAGGTCCAATACGATGTCCAGGGTTCCCACCTTTAGATAGGTGGAGACCTCCGCCATATTGGCATCGCCCACGATGACATGGAGACGGCGAAACTTGGCATACTCGGCATGCGGCTCATCGCGTGAATTGATAATCGGCCGCTTGACCATCGTATTCAGATCGACTAGGCATTCAAAAAAATCCGCGCGCTGGGAAATTTGATACTCGGTTGGAGCGGTCTGATTCTCTGCGCCGACTTTTCCGGCACCGGCGAAGATCGGCCTTGTCACTAAGAAGGGCGTCAGCACCCGGACAATCTTCTCGAACGGTACCGCCCGCGGAACCAGATAGTTCTCATGGTAGCCGTAACTATTGCCCTTCCCGTCGGAGTTGTTCTTGTATAAGAAATATTGTTCACTCCCCCGCGCCTTTGCGAGTCTCTGAAGACTCTGCGCGAGGATCCGTTCTCCGATTCGCTCGAAGGCCACCACTTCCCGTGGAGTCGAACACTCCGGCGTGGAGTACTCCGGATGGGCGCCATCGACATATAACCGCCCACCGTTGGCGAGGACTTTGTTGAGTTGACGATTGTAATCGGGATTCGGCTGCTCGCGCTCTCCATCGGCTTCAAATCCCCTGGCGTCTAAGAGCGGATTTTCGTTTTCGTAATCCCAGATCGCGTTCGGGGCGGGTAACCCAGGATAGTGTCCGATGACGGCAATAGAGCCGGTCACAGGATCTGACGAAGCCTGCTCCTTCGCCGCGATACCGAACTCCGTTTCCGTACCCAGCACTCGCATACGATTTATCGGAGTCTGTTCTTGCATGAGAATCAGTTAGAGGTAGTGGCCAGTGGAAACCGTTTCAATTTGGCGAGATTCGCTTGGCCCGCCGCTGATCGTCCGAAGGTGCACGATCTTCTCGCCTTTCTTGCCGGCGACTTTTGCCCAATCGTCCGGATTGGTCGTATTCGGAAGATCTTCGTGCTCCTTGAATTCTTCACGGATCGCTCGCACCAGATCATCTGACCGGAGGCCGTGTCCTTCCTGGGCGATCGCCCGCTTCACGGCGAATTTCTTCGCGCGCGACACAATACCTTCGATCAGCGCTCCGCTGGCAAAATCCTTGAAATAAAGCACTTCCTTCTCGCCGTTGGCGTATGTGACCTCGATGAATTTATTCTCTTCACTCGGCGCATACATAGTTTTCACGGTCCTCTCGATCAACAGATCCACGAGCGCCTGTCGATCCCCTCCACAGCGATCCACCTCGTCCTGGGCAAACGGTAATTCCGTCGATACATACTTTGAGAAAATGTCTCGCGCAGCGATTGCGTCCGGGCGTCCGACTTTGACTTTCACATCCAGCCGGCCGGCGCGGAGGACCGCGGGGTCGATCAAATCCTGCCGGTTGCTGGCCCCAATCACAATCACGTTGCGTAATCGCTCAACCCCGTCGATCTCGGAGAGGAACTGCGGCACAATCGTGGATTCGATATCGGACGATATGCCTGTACCACGGGTCCTGAAGAGCGCATCCATTTCATCGAAAAAGACGATCACCGGATGGCCGTCCTCCGCACGCTCTTTTGCTTTCTTGAAGACCTCGCGCACTTGCCGCTCCGATTCCCCCACGTACTTATTGAGCAGTTCTGGCCCTTTAACGTGCAGGAAATAGCTGCGAATTTCTTTTCCTGCGCGATGGCCCAATTTCTTAGCAATCGAGTTGGCCACAGCCTTGGCAATGAGTGTTTTCCCACAGCCCGGAGGCCCATAGAGCAACACGCCCTTCGGCGCACTCAGTTTGTATTCGGAAAAAATGTGTGGATGGAGGAACGGCAACTCCACCGCATCGCGGACTTGTTCCAATTCTCTCTGAAGGCCGCCGATGTGTGCATAATCGACATCGGGTACCTCTTCCAATACGAGCTCTTCCGCTTCCGACTTGGGCAATTTTTCAATGACGTATCCAGAGCGCGGATCGTATAGCAGGTGGTCGCCGACGCTCAGCCGTTCGACCAGCAACGGGTCGCCCAATTCGGCGACCTTTTCCTCGTCGAAATGGAGCGTCACCAGCGCGCGCCCCCCCTCCAGCACGTCCCTCAAGCGAACAACCTCACCCTGACTATCGAACCCCTTAGCTTCGATGACGTTGAGCGCCTCGTTCAAGATGACTTCCTGCCCCTTCCGAAGCTGCTTGCTCTTGATAGAAGGGTGGAGACTGACTTTCATTTTCCGTCCAGACACGAACACCGTCCCCGTACCGTCTTCGTTAATGCAGGAAAATATGGCATATGCCGACGGCGGCGCCGCCAGCTTGTCCACTTCGGCGCGCAAGGTTTCAATCTGAGCCTTGGCTTCTTGCAGAGTAGCAACGAGTTTTTCGTTCTGTTTATTGGCTTGTTCGAGCTGGTAGCGTGACTGGTACAACCGGCGGATTTCTTCTTCCATCGACTGGATTTGCACACGCAGTTTGTCGACTTCCCGCGTATGCTCGTCGTTCTTGCGCATCATGTCCGCGTCACCTTCGGACAACTACCGCGTGATTTTCTTGACGGAATCCCGAAGAGACGGAAATCGCTTCGATCGCCCTTTTCTGTCTTCCATACCTCCACTCGGCGATTCGTCTACCACTGCGAGAAGTGCACATCACCACTCGGGTGTTTGTCTACGATTCTAACACCCAACCTCAGGGTGGTCAACTAGACTGCGTGATCGTGCACGACAGAAGTGCGGAATGATGAATCATTGCGGAGTCAATGCCGCCAACATTTCGCGGGTTGCCGCGGCGACATCGTCGCGTGCAAGAATGGCTCCGATCACCGCGACGCCATGAGCGCCGGCCCCTCTGACATCGGGCACCGACGCACTTGTCACACCGCCCACGGCAAATACCGGAATGGGCGAATAACGGCAGGCCGCTGTCAACATCGCCAACCCCAACGGAGGTCCGAACGGCCGCTTTGATGGCGTATCGAAAATCGGACCGAAGAGTACATAGTCTGCTCCATCCCGATTTGCCTGCTCCACTTCACTGAGGGAATGCGTCGAGACTCCAACCAGGCGATGAGCTCCGACCAATTGGCGGGCCACAGGCGCCGGCAAACTGTTCGCACGCAGATGCACGCCGTCGAGGCTCATGGCCAATGCCAGATCGGCACGATCGTTCACGATCAACGGAACGGCGCGCGGCGTCGTGATCGTTTGGATCTCGCACGCCAGCGCACGCAACTCACTCGTAGAGAGGTCACGTTCCCGAAGTTGGATGGCGGGCAATCCTGCGTTGACCGCTTGTTCGATGAGAGATGGAAGAGAGCGTCCACCTGTTTGAATACGATCGGTGACGAGTAGCAGGCGGAAATTAACAGAAGGCATACGATCAACAGTACTGAGATCTCAATGCTGAGGACTGAATCAGGAAGGATTGTGTTGCGGCCAATTCAGACCACAGTGCTCACACCTCAGCACTATTCTAAAGCATGCCTTCGATCGGACTGCTCGCCGTCGCGTAGAGTTTTCTCGGAATGCGGCCGGCCCTGTAGGCTAACCGGCCCGCCCATACAGCATATTTCATGGCTTCCGCCATTGTCAGAGGATCCCGCGCGCCGGCTATGGCCGTGTTCATGAGCACCGCATCAGCCCCATATTCCATCGCCAAGGCTGCATCGGATGCTGTCCCGACACCGGCATCGACGATGACCGGCACCGAAACGGACTCCATGAGAATTTTCAGATTATACGGATTTCTGATGCCCAGGCCAGACCCAATCGGCGCGGCCAATGGCATGACCGCCGGACAGCCGATATCGACCAGCTTCTTCGCCACGATTGGATCATCATTGGTGTACGGCAGCACGATGAAACCTTCTTTAATCAGAATCTTCGCCGCCTCGATCAGCCCCGCCGTATCAGGGAACAAGGTTTTCTCATCGCCGAGCACTTCCAGCTTGATGAGATCCGAGACACCGGCGGCGCGGGCCAGACAGGAATATCGCACCGCATCCTCTACCGTGTAACAGCCGGCCGTGTTGGGTAAGATGGTGTACTTCTTGGGATCGATATAGTCGAGCAGGTTGTCGTTGGAACGGTCAGTAATATTGACGCGGCGGACTGCCACCGTCACGACGTCAGCGCCGGAGATTTCGATGGCCTTTTGGGTTTCGACGAAATCCTTGTACTTACCCGTTCCAACCCAAAGCCGTGACTTGAATTCGCGTCCTGCAATGATCAACCGATCGTCAGCCATGACATCCTCTCAGAATGATCCCCCGCCGATGAAACTCATGATTTCCACCCGATCCCCGTCATTGAGTGCACGGTGCGCGAACGCCGTGCGATCCAGAATTTCGAGATTCAGCTCCACGGCGACCTGCTCAGTCTTGATGTCCAAGTCTTGTAACAGATCGGCCACCGTGGCGCCGCGGGGCCAGGCCTTGGCCTCCCCATTCACATGAATCCGAACCGTTTCTTCCATACCCTGGTATCCTATGAGACCGGAATTCGCCTTGTCAATGAACGTGCCCTTGCTCATAAGACTAGGAACATCGCACAATAGACCCACGATGGCACACGATAATAACCGACAGACCGCGGATCTGTTCCGAGCAATGGCCGATCTGCTCGCCACCCAACGAGCGAATCCCTATCGCGTTCGTGCCTATCGGCATGCTGCAGATTCGCTGTTGGCAATGGAGGACGATGTGGCAACCGTCGCGCAACGCGGTGGCCTGGAAGACATCGAAGGGGTTGGAAAGGACCTCGCGCGAAAAATCGTAGAATTTCTTGAAACCAGGACGATTCGGGCCTACGAAGAACTGAAAACCCCATTGCCGCTGGAGGTCAAGGGGTGGTCAACGCTGCCCGGGTTTTCCGATTCACTCGTCACTTATCTCTATTTTCGGCTCGGAATTCGGACAACCGCCGATTTGAAACAACTGATCGAATCCCACCTGCTGAGAACCCTTCCAGGGTTCTCAAGTTCGGAGGCCGTCTTGCTCGAAGCGATCCAGAAACTCGACGAAGCCACTTAGCTCTAAGAGACTGCTGGTTTCATCTCCTTGAAAATTTTCCAACTCTTCAGCAGCTCAACCGCCTTCTGCAACTGAGCATCTTGTTCAAGCGACAACTCGCCAAGCACCTCAACGGAGGGAACAGGCGGAGAAGTCCCGTGCTTAGAACCGGCTTCCTCCGGAGGCTTGAGACCGGCTGGAGACGTGTCTTTCCCTTTGGAAGGGTTTGGAGACTTGGACTCCGCTTGTTTTTCATTCGGTTTGCCCTCATCAGCCTTCGCGACCGGCGGCGCAGCGAGCTTTATTACAATATCGGGAGTAATGCCAGTTGATTGGATCGTCCGCCCCTTCGGCGTGTAATACTTCGCCGTCGTGAGGCGAAGACCCGATCCGTCGCCAAGCGCCAATATCGTCTGGACGGATCCTTTACCAAATGACGTAGTCCCAACAACCACTGCCCGCCCCCAATCTTGGAGCGCGCCCGCCACGATCTCCGATGCACTCGCCGAACCTTCATTCACCAGCACAATGATCGGCAAATCCTCCATTTGATCTTTGGATTTGGCGAACCATTCGTCTTTTTTGCCGTCCCGGCTTTTGGTGTAGACCACCAGCTTCCCGCTGGGAAGAAATTGTTCGGAGACATCGACGGCCGCCGTCAGCAATCCGCCGGGATTATTCCGCAAATCGATAATGGTACCTTGTGCCTTTTGTTCCCTGAACTGCTTGATCGCTTTGGCCAGATCCCTGCCTGTCGCCTCCTGGAACTGCGTGAGTCGCACATAGCCGAGGTTATCGATCATCTTGGATTTCACACTCTCGATCTTGATGGTGTCGCGGATCAAGGTGAAGATCAGCGGATCCGACGTGCCGTCCCGTTGAATCGTCAAATTCACCGTGCTGCCTTTGGGCCCGCGCATCTTCTGAACGGCATCCATCAGTGTGAGGTCTTTCGTTGTCTCGTCGTTCACTTTCACGATGAAATCACCGGCCCTGATGCCAGCCCGGTGCGCTGGGGTGCCTTCAATCGGGGCAATGACGGTCAAACGATTGTCTTTCACACCGATTTGAATGCCCACGCCGCCGAACTCTCCCTTCGTCTCGACTTGCATCTCCTTATACATTTCGGGGGTCATGTATGCGGAATGGGGATCCAGCGTCGCCAGCATCCCTCGAATGGCCCCTTGGATCAGATCCTTGGCTTTCGTTTCGTCCACATAGTGTCTCTGTACCTGATTTAGCACCTCGGAAAAGGTCTTGAGCTCCTCATACGTTTCGCTGGCATGGCCCGTCCGTTCCCAACCCTTACCGATCACGACTCCGCCGAGAAGCGCAATCGCAATCATTGGTACGACCACCCAAGACTTTCGCCGTGGCTGCTGATCCATCATCGTCGATATCCCTTCTTTTCGTTTTACTATCCGGTGAAATTTCGCGCCGGCGACATTACCGCTTCACCAACCATTGGAGCGGATCCACTGGGTCAGCTCCTTCGCGTAACTCGAAGTATAAAGTATTTTCTCCAATCACACCCGTATCTCCGGTTTCTCCGATCGGGTACCCTTCGGCAACCTGCTCTCCAACTTTAGCCAGAATCTTGGCGGCATGGGCATAGAGGGAAAAGAACCCATTGGCATGGTCGAGGATTATAACGAGTCCATAACCTTTCAACCAGTCCGCATAGACCACGGCACCGGGCATCACGGCATGGATCGAGCTGCCCTCTTTTGTCCTGATTTCTATCCCTTTGCGCTGAACATAGGTATTGAACGCCGGATGTTTTTGACGGCCGAAGAACGACACGACCTGCCCGTTGGCGGGCCAGGGCATCGCGCCTTTGGCCCCACGAGAAGGAACCGGCATGGGCTTCGGCTTGCTCGCCACCGCCCGGCGGCGGGCTTCCAATTCCCGCAGCAAACTGTCCACTCGGGATGCCGAGCGCTCGAGCTCTTCGACGGTCCGATTATACGCGTCTTTTTCTTGTGTAATCTTTGCCAGGTAAACCTTCTTCTCTTTTTGGGTGGCACGGATCTCGGTAACCTTCTTTTCGATACTTTCCTTGAATGCCATCATACCGGCCCGCACCTCGGCCCGTTGACGCTCGGCTTGCTCCATGCGGGCAATATCCTCCCGAAACAAAGCCAGCAATTCGTATTCCTTTTGGGACAACGTCGACACATACTGCCGGCGGCGCTGAAAATCCGCATAGGAGCCTGACGCCAGCAGCGCTTTCACATAACTGAACCGTCCTTCCATATATTGCACTCGGAAACGTGCCAGGATAGCCTCTCGTCGCGCTTCAATGCCAGTACGAATCGCCTCGATATGCTCCGTGATATTTTCAATTTCCCGGTCCTTCTTGCGCAGCTCCTTCGTGATCTCATGATGATCTTGGCGATGGCGAACCAGTCGTTCGTCCAATGATTGAATGCCCTGCAAGACTGATTCTCGTTTCTTTTCGGCTTCCTCCGCTCGTTTTCGTTTTTCCTCAATCTTTCCTTTCAATTGCTCGAGGGCTTTACGTTCCCGCTCGATCTTTTCGACAATGGGATCACTTGCCGCGACGGCACTCCCCTCCCACCCGCTCCACATCGACAGACACCAGACGATCGCCACAAACCATGGCCTCACCCTCGCGTCTCCCCAAATCTGCGCAAAGATACCATGCTGCCGGCAATTCCCAGCACCATCCCGATCCCGACAAACGCCGCGCAGCCTGATATCGGAAGAAACGTCACCAGACTCTCAATCTCGTTGAATCGGCCAACCGAGCCGATTTGTCGACGAAATAACTCAAATCCCAGCTTCAAGATGCTCAGCGACAGCGCACTGCCGCAGACCCCCAACACGGCACCCTCGATGACATAGGGGATCCGGATAAAGGTGCGTGTGGCCCCGATAAGGCGAAGAATCTCAACTTCTTCCCGTCTGGCGAACAGTGCAAGTCTGATTGTGTTCCCGATGATGGTGATGCCGGCCATGGAGAGGATCACCCCCACACTGATCGCAGCCAGCTCGATATACCGGATCAATTCGGCCAGTGCATCGATCCACTCCTGATTGTAATCGACTTTGGCCACGCCAGGCATAATGGTGACCCGCTCCGCCCACCGATTCACCGAATTCAACGACCGATAGTTCGGCGCCGGCGTGACGACAAACGACGCCGGCAACGGATTTTCGCCAAGTCCTTCGAGCAAATGAGAATCGGACGGAAATTGGGCTCGAAATTCACCGAGTGCCTGGTCTTTCGAGATATAAAAAAGGCTCCCCACCATTCGATCGGCCTTAAGGGTGTCTTCAAGCTCTTGGATGGCTTCCAGTGGGAGCCGGTCATCCAAATAGACGATCACCTTGATGTCTTCTTGCAACCAATTTGCTGCATGACGAAGATTCACATACGAGAGCACAAAGATCCCGACGCAGGTCAGCGTGAACGCCGTGGTTACAATCGCCACCACCGTGGTGGTGCGGTTCGTCCGCAGATTCGTCCACGCTTCACAGAAAAGATAGACAAGCCACCTCATACCGCTACGCGTCTCCTCCCTGCACCTCAGGTATGAGTACGCCCTGGATCAGCATCATCACGCGCCGGTTGACCAGCGTCATCACATGAGGGTCATGAGTGGCCACCACAACGGTCGTGCCTCGGGCATTGACCAACTTGAACAATTCGATGATCTCCGCGGTTCGTTCAGGATCCAGATTCCCCGTCGGCTCATCCGCCAGAAGCACGACCGGTCCATTGACGATCGCCCGCGCAATGCAGACCCGCTGCTGCTCCCCTGTCGAGAGACTGGCAGGTGACTGGTCTTTTTTATGCTCAACGTCGACCGCTCGCAACGCTTCCATCACCTTGCGACGGATCTCTGCCACCGAAGACCGTTGCACAAGCAAGGGTAACGCCACATTCTCGAACACGGATTTCTTGGGGAGCAGATGAAACTCTTGGAAGACCGTCCCGATCTTGCGGCGAAGGTAGGGTACCTCCGATTGTCTCAATTGACCGACATTCTTGCCCTGCACAAAAATCTGCCCTTGATCAGGCCGCTCCTCCCCGATCAGCATACGCAGCAACGTAGACTTTCCCGCCCCGCTCGGTCCCATGAGCAGAACGAACTCTCCCTTTCCGATTTCCAGCGTGAGGTCGGACAGCACGACACGGCGGTCATAGCTCTTCGACACATGGATCAACTGGATCATCGTCTCCTTCGGCCGGCATTCCCTGCCGACAATCTAGGCACCAGCATCGAACGCATTCTGAAGATGTTGGACGCGGCCCTGCGAGGCCGAGTGCCCCTGCACCAAGACGACGTCGAATCGGCACGATCGGTCCGCCCAGTGATGCTGTGCCGAATATTGGGACGCCAACGGCACAAGTTTGGCTTGTTTTCGCCGATTCACCGCCAACACCGTTCTCCCCAAAACATCCGTTGCCCGAGTTTTCACTTCGACAAAGACCAGCACTCTACGGTCTTCAGCCACAAGATCAAGCGCGCTCAGCGAGGTCCGTAGATTGCGCGGCAAGATCCGATGGCCCCTAGCCTGTAAAAACCGCTCCGCCAATAATCGAGGGCTTGTCCGAACTGATTGCGAGAGTCCTTTGAAGGGAGCCTGCCCATGAAGATCGGTTGGGCTAACCGGCTGACCCCGCAAAGCTGAGTTCAGCATTCTGTACCAAGGTGACCGCATCTCGTACCGGAGCGAATGTTCGTCGGTGGATCGGGCAAGGTCCGAAACGCGCCAGCATCCGCAAATGCTCCACCGTGCCATATCCCTTGTGCGAAAGGAAATCGTATTGAGGAAACATCTTATGGTACCCCGCCATCAGATGATCTCGTGTGACTTTCGCGATGATCGACGCCGCAGCAATTGAAACCGACAGCGAATCGCCCTTGATGATCGGTCGCAATGGGATACGGATCGCTGGGAGTGTGACAGCATCCGTCAAGAGAAAATCAGGGGCAGGAGCCAAGTTGGCAATCGCCCGGCCCATGGCCAGGCGGGATGCCTCCAAAATGTTACAGGCATCGATTTCGCCGGCATCGGCCGACCCTATTCCTACACCGATCGCTTTGTCCAGAATCAGGTGATAAAAATATTCCCGTTCAGCTTCGGTGAGTTGTTTCGAATCGTCGATACCGGCCAACCTCACATGGACAGGCACGATCACCGCCGCCGCGACGACCGGACCGGCCAATGGTCCACGCCCTGCCTCGTCGATGCCGGCGACACGGCGATACCCACGGCGCCGGGCTTCTTGCTCAAACTCATTGGCAGGCCCCATCAGGCTCACTCCCGAACACGGCGCTGTGTGAGACAAGCGGCCCCTGTACTCGGTAAAACTGTAGAACCGGGTAGTTAGGCCTTCGCGGGCTCTTTCGAAGTGGCTTGAACAGCAGCCGGCTGGGCGGACGACTTGCCCTCTCCGACAAACTCGCGTTCTTCCACTTTGGCGAACCGCCCTTTCTTCCCACGCAAGTAGTAGAGCTTTGCCCGCCGCACACGTCCTTGCCGAACGACATCGACCTTCGAGACGATCGGCGAATGCACCAGGAAAATTCGCTCAACGCCGATGCCGTAAGACAGCTTCCGCACGGTGAACGTTTCCGTATTCAAGGATCCCTTGCGGGCGATCACGGTTCCTTCGTACACCTGAATGCGTTCCTTATCCCCTTCGACGACTTTGACGTGGACTTTGACGACGTCCCCAATTTCAAAAGTCGGTGGTGACTTTTTTGTTAAAGACCGCTGAATACGCTCTAATTGATTCATTGACTTATCCCTCCCCCCCGCTCCGTAACGGTGCCATTGATACGCCTTCGTTCATCAATTCATTGAATAACCGTTGCTCTTCGCTCGTCAGGACTCGATCCCTGAGGAGATCGGGCCTTCTGAGATAGGTGCTGCGCAACGCCTGCTTCCGACGCCACAGGCGGATTGCCTCATGATGCCCGGACAACAGGACGTCCGGAACACCCAGGCCACGCACCTCCGCTGGCCTAGTATAGTGCGGATACTCCAAGAGAGAATCCGAAAACGATTCCTCGACCATGGACTGGGGATCACCCAACACGCCTGGAACCAACCGAGCCACCGCATCGATCAAGACGAGCGCCGGCAGTTCCCCTCCGGTCAACACATAGTCGCCGATGGATACCTCTTCCGGCGCCAAGGCCGTCCTGACTCGCTCATCGATCCCCTCATAATGACCACAGAGAATCACCATGCAGCGTGCTTCGCCAGCCAGATGCAGCGCATAGTCCTGCGTAAAGGGTCGACCATGGGGCGACGGAAACAGCAACCGGATCGTCTCACCACCTGCCTGAGCTTCTCCCATCAACGCATCCACTGCGCGCAAAATTGGCTCCGCCTTCATCACCATCCCGGCGCCGCCGCCGTATGGCACATCATCCGCTACCTTGTGGCGATCATCCGTGAAGTCGCGCAGATTGCGCACCGTGACATGAAGCAGCCGCTTTTCCTGGGCGCGCTTGAGCATACTCTGCCCCAGGACGGGAGCCACCATGTCCGGAAACAAGGTCAATACGTCGAACCGCAGCATCTTACTCGTCCATCTCACTCAGGATTCGAACGGTCATTATCCGGCGATCAAGATCGACAGCGGTCACCCATTCCTTGGCTGCTGGAATCAAAGTCTCCTTGGAACCTTGCCGAACCACAAAAACATGATTGCCCGGTACCTCCCAAATCTCCTCCAACACGCCGAGCGGCTGTTCCTGGTCCGTCTGAACGGCCAGACCTACCAAGTCACATTCGTAGTACTGACCGGTCGGAAGCGCGGGCGTGGTGCCACGAGGAGCCTGGACTAGCCCACCCGACCATATCTTCGCTTCTTCCGGTGTCGTCAGGCCTACAAATCTCATAATCAATTCTGTTCCCGCACGCTGCACAGTAGTGACGCTGGTTTCCAGCATCCGACCGTCCTTAGCCACCAATCGCACGTCCGTCAGGGCTTCAAATCGGCCTGGTACATCACTTAAAGGCCTGACTTTGACCTGCCCCTTCACCCCGAAGGGCCGCCCGATCTGTCCGACTATAACCGTCTCGATCGAGCCGACCATCTTTCACACACTTACTTTGCGGCGCCGCCCTTTTGTCCGGCCTTCTCCGCTTCGAATTGTTTCCACAAGCCGGACCGGCGAAGCAGAGTGCGCACGGTCACCGACGGCTGCGCACCTTGCCGCAACCAGGTTAGCACACGCTCTTGCTTGAGCTCCGGCACACCGGCTTCTTTCAACGGATCGAAGATCCCAAGAATTTCAAGGAACCGCCCGTCCCGCGCTTTGCGTGAATCAGCCGCGACCAGCCGATACATGGGGCGTTTGTGTCTACCTGTCCGAGCGAGTCTCAAATGAACAGCCACGGTCTCCTCCTTGATAAATAGCTTTCAGCAATCAGCTTCCAGCTTTTAATTTTGAACTGTCCTTACCGCATCGAGTTAAGAGCTGTACGCTAACAGCTGACTGTCTCTTCTCACATCGACCGCATGAGTTGGGTCAACTGCCGACGCCCCCCTGCACCGGTCATGGCTTTCGCCAGTTTCTTCGCCGACAAAAACTGCTTGATCAACCGATTGACCTCCTGCACGCTGGTGCCGCTGCCCCGCGCGATCCGCTTCTTTCGGCTGCCGTTAATAGTGGTGTGATCGCGGCGCTCGCGAATCGTCATGGAATCAATCATGGCAGCTATCCGTCCCATTTCTCGTTCTGGTTTGTCTCCTTCGATCGCGCTCTTGAACTTTTGCCCTCCCGGCAACATGCCGAGGATCTGATCCAACGAACCGAGACGACCCATTTGTCCCAGCTGAGTTCGAAAATCCTCTAGCGTGAACGTGTTGTTTGTCAATCGTTTCTGCGCCGCTTCCGCCTGCTCGCGCGAAAGAGTTTCTTGCGCCTTTTCGATGAGCGATAACACGTCACCCATGCCGAGGATGCGCGACGCCATGCGGTCCGGATGAAACACTTCCAGCGCATCCAGCTTCTCCCCCACGCCGAGAAACTTGATCGGCTTGCCGGTGACAGCCCGGATGGACAACACCGCGCCGCCGCGCGCATCACCTTCCACCTTTGTCAAGATGACGCCGGTCAGACCAATCTTCTGGTCGAACTGGCCCGCCATTGTCACTGCATCCTGACCGGTCATCGCATCGGCGACGAGTAACACCTCTTGCGGAGCCACCGCTGCTTTCACCGCGATGAGTTCCCCCATCAATTCTTCGTCGATGTGCAGCCGCCCACCGGTGTCCAAAACCACCAAATCGAATCCCTGCGCCCGCCCCTGTTCAACACCGGTCCGGCAAATACGCACGACGTCCGCCTGCGAGGCCTGTGCCTGATCCGCCCGGTAGACCTCACTCCCGAGATCGCGCCCCAAGGAACTCAACTGCTCGCCGGCCGCGGGCCGGCGAGGATCAGCGGCCACCAACAAGACACGCTTCCCCTGATTCTTGAACAAACGGGCCAGCTTCCCGCAGGTAGTCGTTTTGCCGGCGCCCTGCAAGCCGACCATCATCACCACGGTGGGGGGATGCGAACTGAGCGCAAGCCCCGCGCGCTCACGCCCCATCATTTCACTCAATTCTTCCCAGACGATTTTGACGACCTGATGCCCAGGAGTCAGGCTCTGCATAACCTCTTGGCCCACGGCTTTCTGGCGGACCCGCTCGACGAAATCCTTGACGATCTTGAAATTGACGTCGGCTTCAAGCAGCGCAAATCGCACTTCCTTGAGTGCCTCGGCAATGTTCTGCTCCGTGAGCACACCCTGCCCCCGAAGCTTCTTCAAAATGTTTTCGAACTTGCCGCTTAATGCATCAAACATAGGGCCACAAAGAAAGAGGCCATCGAAGCCTTACGCCAGATCTCCGATCGCCTCGAAAAATCTCGAAAAAAGGCACTGTCCAGTTTATAGAACCACGACAGCCAAGTCAAGAATGGGGAGGTCTGAGAGGTTGGAAACAAGCCTGTTACTGAAATTACCGGTTTTATTGACTTGCCGCGAGCCTTCCGATATGGTTCCCTTCAGTGTTTTCACAGCTCGGTGCGAGCAAGAGAAGAGGAGCACGGTTCTTGTGCGAAAATCGCCTTGGATTCTGTTCGTATTTCTGCTCATCGGAGGGCTGCTCGGGGGGATTCTTGGAGAAATTCTCCAGGTCATATCCCCTCAGGGGACGATCCAAAATATCTTCTCGACACACTTCTCAGTTGGTATCACCCAACCTCTCACGCTCGACTTGATTCTCGTCAAACTCACACTAGGCTTCAGGCTCAAGATCAATATCCTCAGCATTCTGGGTACGTGCGCGGGAGTCTATCTGTACAAACACGTGTAGGCAACCCTACACTCTTTCCCCCGGTACCGCATTGCTCTAACCTTTCGACAAATTTGGCTACATCAGACTGGAAACTTTTGGCATCTTGCAAATCGACCGGTCTTCTCGCAAAAACCTTCATCAATACGAGTGCCTGCTAGTTCACCACCGGTACAATATAACCAAGGACCTTCACTATTTCGATCGCTGCAACCGCCATGTCGGCCTACTTCGGCCTGAGCACAATGAGCTGCACAGGTACTCTTTGCCCCTCGTTCCCAATCGTGAAGTGAAAAACTCCTTGTAGCGGATTATCGGCATCCCCAGCCTCTTAGGTTGTGCTGAGAGACGAAGCCAGCGCATTCGGTTGAGCAGTCATCAGTGCCACGGCAAGATCGATGCCTTGCGTCGCGCGTAACACACCCCATGTCGACACGGCAAAACTGCCGATCAGGGCATAGGCTTGAAGCAAGCCACTCTCGCGGGCTTGTTCAAGCTGAATAATGACCTGGCTTAGAACTTTGGACAACACGCACGGCTCAACTCTTGGCGGCGTACACGCGAAGGACGCGCCTGCGGTTGGGAACTCATATCGAAAGTATACACGTATCCCTCCTAGCCTCAAAGGATGAATTCCTTGGGTCGGAGGCTAGGAAGGCACGTTCAATTCTTTCAGCCTCAGCGCCCGAATCCGGTTCCGCAGTTCCGCGGCCCGTTCGAACTCCAGCTTTTTGGCCGCTGCTTTCATCTCTGTTTCCAGTTGAGCAATGAGCGGTTCCGCCGTCCCCGCTGTTCCATAGGATTCGATCGATTCAGCCGCCAATTCCAACTGAACATAGTCCAGCTCGGCCACGGCATATTCCAGGGCAGGAATTCCCTTTTTCACACTGGTGGGCGTAATGCCATGCGCCCGGTTGTACTCTGCCTGAATCCCACGACGCCGGTCCGTTTCTTCCATCGCCATCCGCATCGAATCGGTCACGAAATCGCCATAAAAGATCACCCGTCCGTCAATGTTGCGCGCCGCCCGCCCCGCCGTTTGGATGAGCGACCGATAGGAGCGCAGGTACCCCTCCTTGTCCGCGTCGAGAATGGCCACCAAGCTCACCTCCGGCAGGTCGAGACCTTCGCGTAACAGATTGATGCCAACCAGTACATCAAATTTCCCCAGGCGCAAGTCCCGTATGATTTCCGCCCGCTCCAGCGTCTTGATATCGGAATGCAGATACCGCACCTTCACACCGAGGTCATGGTAATACTCCGTCAGGTCCTCGGCCATGCGCTTCGTCAGCGTCGTGACGAGGATGCGCCCTCCCTTGGCAACTTCGGTGCGTACCTGCCCCAGCAGATGATCCACCTGCCCTTTCGCCAGCACCACATCGATCTGCGGGTCCATTAGGCCCGTCGGCCTGATGATCTGTTCAACGACCTCACCTTTGGCATGCTCCAGCTCGTACGGGCCCGGCGTCGCTGACACATACACCACTTGATGAAGACAATGCTCGAACTCTGCAAACTTCAGTGGGCGATTATCAATAGCAGATGGAAGGCGAAAACCATAGTCCACCAAAGTGCGTTTCCGGGAATAGTCCCCCTCGTACATACCCCCGACCTGTGGGACCGTCGCATGTGACTCATCCACAATCAGCAGGAAGTCTTTGGGGAAGTAATCCAACAGTGTTGGAGGCGGCTCACCCGGCGCCCGTCCGCTCAAATGGCGAGAGTAGTTCTCGATACCATGGCAATAGCCCATGGCGCGGATCATTTCCAAATCAAATTTCGTGCGCTGCTCGAGCCGCTGAGCTTCCAACAATTGCCCAGCTTTCTTGAAATAGGCCAGGCGCTCGTTGAGTTCCTCTTCAATGCCTGCGATAGCTCGCTCATAGCGGTCCGGCGCGATGAGATAGTGCGTATTGGGATAGATGGCGATCTTGGGTAACTTACCCAGGGACTTCCCCGTGAGTGGGTCGATCTCATGAATGGCATCGATCGTGTCACCGAACAGTTCAATCCGCACCGATTTGGCTTCGGACGACGCAGGGAAAATTTCGATCACGTCTCCCCGCGCGCGAAACGTCCCGCGATGAAAATCGATATCGTTGCGTTCGTACTGAATCTCCACGAGTTTCGCCAAGATCTTCTCCCGCCTAATCTCTGCTCCTTCCTCCACATATACGAGCATATCGTGATAGACCTCAGGCGAGCCCAGCCCGTAGATGCACGAGACCGACGAAACGATCAGCACGTCGTTGCGCTGAAGCAAAGAGGTCGTCGCCGCATGCCGCATCTGATCGATCGCGTCGTTGATCGATGCATCCTTCGCAATGTAGGTATCGCTTTGCGGAATGTATGCTTCCGGCTGGTAGTAATCGTAATAGCTGACGAAATATTCAACGGCGTTCCGCGGGAAGAACTGCTTGAACTCTTGATAGAGTTGCCCAGCCAAGGTTTTGTTGTGGACGAGCACAAGTGTCGGTTTTTGCACCCGCTCAACCAAATTGGCCATGGTAAACGTCTTGCCGGATCCAGTAACGCCAAGAAGCACTTGATGAGTCTTTCCGGTCCACACGCCGCCCGTCAATTTGGTAATGGCCTCCGGCTGATGACCACAGGGTTTGAAGGGCGCTTCAAGTTTAAACGGGGTCATACGACGCTCCGATGGTCATCTTACCAAATGCCCAAGGACAGGATAAAAAAGGGGGCTGCCGGAACGTCCGGCAACCCCCCCTCTGTTCGAGCCGAGTGTGGTCGGATCAGTTTCGGCCGCCTCCATACCCTCCACGGTTACCGCCACCGGAACGGGATTCCTGCGGGCGTGCTTCGTTAACCGTCAATGTGCGGCCGCCAAACTGTGTCTCGTTCAGCGCGGAAATCGCTGCCTGCACTTCAGTATCAGTCGACATTTCCACGAATCCAAATCCCCGGGATTGCCCGGTGAACTTATCCGTGATGATCTTCGCCGACACCACAGACCCGTGCGCAGCAAACAGATTGCTCAGTTCTTGTTCAGTCGTTGAATACGGCAATCCACCAACATAAATCTTCGCACCCATCAGACTCCTCCTTTGAAAATGTGATATTGTTTTGGACGTGAGAGAGATACGGGGAAGCAATGGGTCGAATACGTGTTCAACACGGCAGCGACTGAGCTCTGATTTCCAATCTGGTTCCCAGGTTGGACCAAAACAACAACCGTTCAGGTCTTGTCATTCTCCGCACTTTCCTGCCAGGCCGTTCACATTCAAGCGGCATCATGGTATCCCAGACAAATGAATAAAGGCAAGCACTGAAGTCTCCCCTCTACTCCTTGTACAAGGACTCCCCCAAGATCCCAACGGACGGCAGATCTACTTCGGCTGCTCAGTCTTCTTAACGTGCAGGATGTCCTGCTGCAACTGGTCCCGTTTGGCCAGAATCTGTTTTCGATACCGCCGCCGATCGAAGGCCCACCACCACAATTTCTCAGAGAACGTCACCATCCGCGTCGGCGCACTGCCTCCAGGTGTTTGCTGGAACGAATATCCTTCGTGGCTGTCACATTGCTCAAAAATCGTTTGTAGAGATAGTCGTAGAGTCCGCTTCCCGATCCGCCGGATGCCATGGTTGACCTTTTTCGTACTGCGTGCCCACGCTGTGCGGAATAGTACCCTGTCCGACTGAATTGGTGCAATGAATTGCGCAGCCTATGCTAGGGTCTCGCACGCTCTTCCGTTGTTCTGAGAGCTTGTGTAAGCAGATGAAACGAATCACGATTACCCTAACCGCCCTCTGTGCCCTCACCCTCTTCATAGGCCCCGTAGCCTCCGAGTCGACGCTCGATTCGACCATCTCATCGAGTCAGTGGATTACACGCGGGTTGGAAGAGATCTCCACCAAACGGATGATGGCCGACATCAGGGAACTCAGTGGACCGGCCTTCAATGGACGGCAGATCGGCACTGACAACGATCAACAGTCAGCGACATTTGTGGCCGACCGATTCAGCGCACTTCGCCTCCATCGATCAATCGCCGCTCCTCCGGCAAACCAGACCAACCCTTTGCCTCTGCGAGAATGGAAACAGACTGTGCCGGTCATCGCCAAGATGATTTAGCCCGATCTGTTCGTGCAGATCACGGACCATCTGCTTCTCCACATCGGACCAGATTTTCTGCCAATCTTGGATTCGCTCTCAGCTGACATCAACGCTTCCATCGCCTTTGCCGGTTACGGTATTTCAGACCCTGCTCAAGGGATCGACGACTATACGGGTCTCGACGTCCGGAACAAGATCGTCCTATTTCTGCATGAGAAACCTGAACAGTACAAAGGCACACCACACAGGCGGACAAAGTGCGGACTGCCAAGGAGAAAGGAGCCGTCGCGTATCTCAACAACCACAGGGCCATCATCACCAATCGTCCCTCGCTTGCAGTACAACTCATCGGCTCCATACTCCAGTGTGCTGTCGGGACCGTCACGAGCAAAGAACGACAGCTCAACACCGAGAGTGTACGCGCAGAGACTGTTGGGATTCTTCTTCTGAAATACGACCTTGAGGTATGGAAGCCACAACTCTGGACCGATGAGGCCGGGAAGAGGGTGTCGGCCTTGAGCTTGAACTACGACAAGATCGCAACCATCCGACACAACCTCGTCAAACATCACTGGGCGGTTATCTTCACTACTTCCTATAAGAACCTCTTGCAAGCTGCACAAGAACGCAACACTCCTGTCCCAGACTATTATGCGAAGAGCTTTTAACGTCAGCCGGGTACCGTTACCCTCGTAAGAAATTTGGGGTCAGCGTCTTATTGCGTTCTTGAATACCTTCACACAGCCGACTGTCTTTATGGGAGGTCGCCAATGAGCGAAGCTGGGCCAGGATCGAGGATGCCGGATTGAATCGGTGCGAGCGGCGACGTTTGTCGCGGAGGACCAGGCAGGATAAGCGGCGTGCCTGCTTGATTGGCGCCTTGAATGAGTCCGATAGAGAGTTGCGGACCTAACGTCCCGACCGCGCCGCTCCAGGCTTGGCCTGTTGCAGGATTGCGAAAACTGTACGTTTCAAAGTTTTGGCCCGGCGTGTACAGAAAGCCCTGCGTGCCCTGATTGTCATTATAGAGACTGCCGCCAGGCAATCTGGCCAGCGGTGCCACGCCACCGTCGAACGCCCGCACGCCCGACACGCTTTGGGACCAGGCGAGCGAATCGATACCCGCTGTCACCAGGAAGCAGACCCCCAGGAGAATCGGCACCATCGAACCCCTCGTCACAGCAGATCCCATCTCACATGGACGTATTCTATATCGGCATTATATGATGCGCTTGCTATAACTGTCCACGGAGGTGCTTATGTCTATCGCCACATTTGTTCAGGGATGCTGCCGTATTGCTCTCGCCTTCGCGAGTTTTTGGATCCTCTTCGCGCCACTCGCCGCATGGAGCGCGGGCACCGAGAAAGAACCGTCCACTGAGCTGCGCGAATCCCTTTCACTGGCGGATGCTGCGCTTCGCGCGTTGCAAAGCAATCTGGACATCAGCATCAGCCGCCACATGAAGGAAAGCCGACTGGCCGACATCGTTATTGAACAGTCCAAATTCGACCCGACCTTCAGCCTGAACGGAACCTACAACCGAGTGGCGAGTCCGCTCAATCGGCCGGTGTTCGGCGGAACGAGCGGCGCGCTGAATAACATCACCGTCTTTGACCAGCGCAGCCATTCTATGACTGCAGACCTGACCCAAAACCTGATCACCGGCGGAAGTGTGAACCTAAACTATAGTCCCTCCCGTACCAATGTGAACCAAGACGTCGCGAGTGGATTCCTGTTCAATCCGGCGTGGACGGGTGGCTTAGCCATGACATTCACGCAGCCGCTGCTCCGGAACGCCGGCATCGACGTCAATAAGACATTCATCAAAGTCGCGCAAAATAACGCCGAGGTGGAACAGCATGTGTTTCGCGACCGTGTCATGACGGTTATCGCCTCGGTGGAGCAGGCCTATTGGGAATTGGTCTTTGCCAACGAGAATTTGAAAGTGGCGCAAGCCGCCCTCAAAGCGGCGGAAGAACTGTTGGCCACAAACCGGGCCAAATCGAAGGCAGGGATCATGTCCATTGTGGACGTCCTCCAAGCCGAAGCCGCCGTCGCCTCACGCATTGAACAAGTGCTGGTGACCGAGCGTGCGATCCGTGACCAGGGCGATCAGCTGCGGCGGCTCCTCAATCCCGGCGAAGAGAGTTTGCGCCAAGATATCTGGATCGTCCCCACCGACATGCCCCTGTCCTTCTTGGAGCCGATCAGTCTTCAGGAAGCGATCGACACGGCCATCGACCAGCGGCCCGAAATCGCCCAGGCGAAGAAAAATATGGAAACGGGTGAAATCAATAAACAGTTTGCCCGCAACCAGCTGCTCCCCACCCTCTCACTTCAAGGCACCATGGGGATGTCGGGGCTGGGCAAAGACTACGGCGATTCTTTCACCCGCAACTTCAACGGCGATTTTTATAGCTACGGCGCTGGCCTCGTGCTGAGCTACCCTCTCGGCAACCGTTCGGCCATCAACACCTATTCAAAGCGCGAATTGGAAGCCAAGAACGCCGAGGCCGTACTGGCCAAGATCCGCCAGCAAGTGATTGTCGGCATCCGTGAAGCAGTCCGCCGGGTTCAGACCGATTTCAAACGGATCGAGACGACCCGTTCGGCCCGCATCATGGCGGAGAAGCAACTGCAAGCCGAACAGGAGCGTCTGCGGGTCGGACTCAGCACCACCCGTTTTGTGCTCGATTTTCAGCGCGACTTGGCCACGGCGCAGGCCAATGAGCTGCGGGCCACCGTCGATTATAACAAATCACTCTCCAATTTCTCACGGCACAAGGCGACGACGCTGGAACGATACAATCTTCAATTGGACTAGCAGATAGCAATACCCTCCGAGTCGGATCGGCTCGCTGATATGCCGGTAGTTGAGCGAGGCCCCGCGCTGGATCGTGCTCTAGGATGGGTTGATCTGAGGAGCCATCCGGTTACGCACCGGCAATCTTTCCAACACCATCGCCACGCATGCGATCGAAGTCACAATCATGTATCTGGCTGTGCGAGGAGCGATCGGCTAAGAATGAAGGAGGACCGGTTCTGTGAATGATCTTGTGAAGTATGCCATGTATTTTCTCTTGGGTGGAACGATCGTCAGTATCTCGACCTATCTCGGCTCGCAAGGCAAATCGTTTCTCGCCGCCTTTGCCAGTACCTTTCCTGCCATCACCGGCGCGACGTTTGTTTTGATCTACCTGAACGGAGGCAACGACGCGATTGTCAACTATGCCAAGGATCTCTTGTGGTTTATCCCGCCCTGGATTGTCTACGTCACCACGATGATCATGGGCGTTCCTCACATTGGGTTCTGGCCGGCCATGGTGGGCTCGCTTGTCTTGTATATGGGCTGCGTAGGCGCGGTGTGGCTGTGGTTGCGCTAGCCACAATGCTGGTTCCATCCCCGTTGAAGGGATCGGGCGAGGCTGCTACGATTGGCTAATTCCCTTCTCAGGAGCCTCGTTGTGAAGCCAGCCTCTATGGCCTCGGATCGGCCTTCCCATCTCATCATCGAAGGGGCGCGGCAGAATAATCTAAAGAATATCTCGCTCCAAATTCCTCACGATCGAGTCACGGCCATTACCGGTGTCTCAGGATCGGGAAAATCCTCCCTGGCCTTCGATACCCTGTTTGCCGAAGGCCAATGGCGGTATATCGAATCGCTCTCAACCTACGCCCGCATGTTTCTCGACAAAGTGGCCCGACCGGACGTGGATCGCGTCCTAAATGTACGCCCAGCCATTGCCATCGAGCAGAAGAACCAGGTTCGCACCGCCCGATCGACCGTCGGGACCACAACGGAAATTGCCGACCTCTTACGGTTGCTGTTCGCCAAGATTGGCAAGCCGATCTGTCCGGACTGTCGGCAAGAGGCCCGCTCGTTTCATCCGGTGACGATCACGGAAGATCTGCTCCGTCGATTCCCGGAAGCCAGAGCAATGGTGCTGTTTCCCATCACCTCGCCCACCCCAAAAGCGGTAGCACCCTTCATCCAATCACTGCTCACCCGTGGGTTTACGAGATTGAAGCTCGGTGACGACACCATAGCGCTCCAGGAGATCACGGCATCTTCGCTCCATACACAACAAACTCTCTACATCGTACTCGACCGCCTCATCGTCAGGGAGATCAACCGATCACGGCTGGCTGAGGCGGTGGAGACGGCGTTGCGGGAGGGCGAGGGACAGTGCGTCATCGAAATCATCGGTCAGGGCCTTCAGACCTACAGCACCAGCTTTCAGTGTCAGGGCTGCGGGCGGACGTTCGAGCCGATCCGGCCAATTCTCTTCTCCTTCAACCATCCCCTCGGTGCCTGCTCTGAATGTAAAGGATTCGGCAACATCCTGCGCTACAATCCGGAGCTGATAATTCCGGATCACAATAAATCACTGGTGCAGGGCGCTATCGAACCTTGGAGCAAGCCTAGCGCCGATTGGTGGCAGAAGCAGATGTTGCTTGCCATGAAGCGCAAAGGCGTCGATCTGACGACCCCATACCGGCTACTCCCGAAAGAGACTCAACACCTGCTCTGGACTGGAGACAAATCTTTTGACGGGATCAACGAGTTCTTTGAGTACCTGGAAGGCAAGCGGTACAAACTGCACGTGCGCGTAATGCTCAGCCGCTATCGCACACCCTTCGATTGTCCCGGTTGTCGAGGCAGCCGTCTGAAGCCGGATGCCCGATTCGTCAAGATCACTAATCGTGATATTCACGAGATCTCGGAACTCACGATTGAACAGGTTGCCGCGTGGGTCGAGTCCTTGCCGTTACGCCCCATGGAGCAAGACATTGCCAAGGACATCCTGCGGCAGCTACGCGCGAAACTCAGTTTTCTCCAGCGAGTAGGCCTCGGCTACCTGACACTTACCCGGCAAACCAAAACCCTGTCGGGCGGTGAAGCGCAGCGGGTGTCGCTTGCTAACCAGCTTGGGGCCCAATTAGTTGGCACGCTCTATGTGCTCGACGAGCCGACAATTGGGTTGCATGCGCGGGATACGGACTTGCTCGCGGGCATTCTTAAAGACTTGGCGCTATCAGGCAATACCGTTGTGGTCGTCGAGCATGACCGGCAAATGATCGAGTCGGCTGATCACATTGTTGAAATGGGGCCGCGATCGGGAGAACAGGGCGGACACATCGTGTGCACCGCCCCATTGGGCAAATTCTTGCACGACCCACACGCCTTAACTGCCCGTTATCTTCGAGGAGAAGATTCGCTCTCGCTGCCGAACACTCGACGCTCTGGAACGGGCAACTTCCTCGTCATCGCCGGCGCGGCGGAGCACAATCTTAAGAACCTCCTCGTGCGTCTCCCCCTCGGTATGTTCGTCTGCATCACCGGCGTCTCTGGGTCCGGCAAAAGCACCTTGGTCGAAGACACGCTGTACCGCGCACTTGCCCGCGCCTTCCGCATTGAATCGCTCCCTATGGGCCGCTTCGGAGCCATCAAGGGCCTCGAACATCTCAAGGGCGTTCGGCTCATCGATCAGCAGCCGATCGGACGCACGCCACGCTCCAATCCCATCACTTACCTGAAAGCCTTTGACGACATCCGTCACCTGTTTGCTGGCGAGCGGGAGGCGCTGCGACGAAAGCTGACAGCGAGCCACTTTTCCTTCAATACCGCCGGCGGGCGATGCGATCGGTGCGAAGGCGCGGGGGTCGAAAAGCTGGAGATGTACTTCTTCGAAGACATCTATGCCCCCTGCGAACTGTGTGAAGGAAAACGGTTCAAACCGGAGGTCATAAACATTCGCTATCGTGGCAAGACGATTTCGGATGTCCTCGCCATGACGGTCGATGAGGCTCTGCACTTTTTCACCGGCCCCCTAAAGCTCCAAGAACGATTGCATCTGCTCTCGTCGATCGGCTTGGGTTACCTCCGCCTTGGCCAGTCGGCGACGACACTCTCCGGCGGCGAGGCACAACGGATGAAAGTTGCAGCGGAGTTGAAAGACGGAGCGGCGAAAGATTGGCTCTACATCATGGACGAACCGACAACAGGCCTCCACTTCGACGACGTCAAGAAACTCTTGGCCGTCTTGCACAAGCTCGTGAATGCCAGCAACACATTGGTGATCGTGGAACATAATATGGATGTGATCAAGTCGGCCGACTGGATCATCGACCTCGGCCCTGAAGGCGGGATCGCCGGAGGCCAAATCGTCGCGGAAGGCCGTCCTGAACAAGTAGCCAAAGTGGCTGCGTCACATACCGGGCGGTTTCTTTCCAAGATTCTGAACGGATCACAGTCGTGAACTTTGACCAGCAACTTGCTTAGGGATCAGCGCTCGTTCTCTCGTGAATGATAGGCAGGATGAGAGCGCACGTTAGCTGCGTTCTGACTTGCCGACTTCCTTCGTCGGCTGCTCACTCACCAGTTTCTTGCGCAGATATTTCTTGCTGAACGCCGTCACAACGAAGGCCAGTCCGATGGCGATCGGGACGAAGACGGCTGAGGCCAGATTGGCGTTGGTCAGCCAGCCCATCTCCTGAAATCCTTTGAACACATATCCGACTAGGCCCGTCAGGTAATAGGCGATCACGATAATCGATAACCTTTCTACGGTATGTTGGAGGATCACCTGGCTCTTCGTCGTCTTATCCACGGATTGCAAGAGCGTGAGGTTCTGTGCCTCGACAATCAAGTCAATGCGGGTGCGGATAATACTGATGATCCCTTCAAACCCATTTCGCAAAGTATCAACCCGTTTCAAGAGCTGCTGATAGCCCTCAGCCACACCGGTAATTCCCTTGAGCACATAGTCGGAGATCGGACGATAAGTCTCCAGCGGTTTCTCCCCCAATGACTCCAGCGTGGAATGCACGATCTTGTCATATGGCACCGAGGCCGACAGCTCGAAGTGTAGCTTGCCGGCCATGCGATTTGTCTTTAACAAATCCTGGGTCAAGCTGTTCAGCCAGCGTTGCAATGCCTGTGAGTCGGCATGGCCGATATGGTTGGTAATGATTTCCCGCTGCTGGAGATGAACCTGCTCGAATTTATAGACCTGATCGATCGCGGCGGAAAACAACGGCTTCTGCATCAACAAAAGATGATAGTAGGTTTCAATCCGCACGAGGTTATCAACGATGTCTTTCAGGTGCGACGAATTAGCGCGAGGTGACCCGACCGTCACCCAATACCGTTCCCTCCCCTGTTCATCTGGCGTAAAACTAGTGAATACATGGGTCCATTCGTCGAGCATACAGCTCCCGTACAGGACTCGGCCGAGAAGTAGCGCACGCAGGCGATCGGAGGATGGTGGCAGTTCCTGCGTCAGGAGAATATCCAATCGGCAGACTTCCGCCCCCAAGGTCCTACCGGGTAATTGATAGGCCGGAAACGTCAGCGAACCGAATGTGACGCCGTTCTTTCCAGGGGGAGGGAGGTGCCACACCTGGTAATTATAATACTCAGTATGTGCCTGCCAGATTACGATGAGCCGGTCTCCGCTCTCAGCCTCCTTCACCCCATACCCGAAGGCATCCCGCAAGACGACGGTCTCTCCGGAGATCTTGAGAGTTTCCAGCAGCGATTGGAACTCTGAGCGGCTCTGCTGACGCTGAGTTGGTGGGTCCGCCATGCGGAAGGCCTTGTAATGCACATGTGCGGGAGCGCGCAGCCAGTCGATCAGGGTCACCTGCGGCTGCTCATGCAATTTCCTCAATAACAGGTCAGTTGACGGACGCTCTTCTGACGGTTGATTCACATTCAATCCTTCTCGCTATAATCCCGGACGCTTCTCCGCGGTCATACGCACATTAAGCACTTGATCCGCCCGTCTCACGTCGAGTTGCAAGGCTTCTCCGCTTCAACCCAGCATAGTCCCTTCGCCTCTTATTCAGTCTTGATCCCTGACAACGGCTCGGCATTGCCGGCCATCACACGATCGCCGACCTTGAGCTCAGCCTTTTCAGTCGATAACCTTCCCCCTAACTCCCTCACCACATAGAATCGTCTCCCTCGCTCTTCACTGCAATTCCCAGTGAACCCCGATCCGTCCGAATCCCAATAGTTCGATCTGCGAGCCGAACTGGGTGAGGATCTGATGGATGATCAGGCGCACGGAGCTTTCCAGATTCTCGTTTGTTGGATCGGCGAGATGTCCTTGCCCGTTGAATAGAAGCACGCCGGTCTTCACATCGATCATCCGCAAGGCCAACGACACGCTGTTGGTGCGTTCTTGCTCGCCCCGTTCCCATTGATGCACCTCCCCAACAATGACCGCTTGAGCACCAACCAATTTCCCGACCCTAGGATCGTTCACGTCGTCGGCATGAATGAGCTGGATAACCTGTTCCTGCAACAAGTCATCCAGCTGAGCCTATTCGACCATCCACGCATCGAGGTCCAGCATCAGCGTGGTAACGATATCAGCCATCTGTGAACCGCTTCCTGACACACTGGCGGCATCGTCGAACAGCATCACCGCGATCGTCTGGTACCGGCCAATCGTGTCTCGATCGATCGGCCCTTTCCCCGAGACGACGGGCTCCGGCCTTGCCCACGATCCTTCTCCGACGGAAGGTGCGCTCACGGCGACGCAGGCACGCTGCCTTTTCGCGATGACCTTCGGCACCCTCCATGCACAGAGCTCGTTATCGATGAGGACAACATGCCGTGGCTATTCGCGTTGATCGGACAGAACATTCGTGATCGGATAGAAGAGGCACCAGCCGACCACCATTGAGAGGAGATAACAGGCCAGTTCATATCACCATTGCTTTCTGGTGGTCAGGGAGTATGCCCAGACCAGAACTCGCCAATCGTTCTTGAGCACGCGGTCCGGATGCTCGATGTGATCAAGAACCTACGCCTTCGTCATAGGTACAGCAAGCCGATCCAGCTTCGCTTCGGATTTCAGAATGGTGTAGCCGAAACCGCAACCGGACATCAGCACCCACATCATGCTCATCACGGTAACACTCAGGAGTGATCGCACGCGCATTCCACACTTCTCATCCATTGGCATACAAAGAGCGTAGCACTCAGTCAGGAACAGCTGCAATGGAGATTATACGAGACATCAATTGGAAGAAGGATCGAGCGGCATCTCGGCATATGGCCAGT